>Ga0126326_1000148_pt1 | contig 35839 bp, 27 predicted proteins | sample InaspJWI67metaG_FD_94485 | JGI IMG/M metagenome (GOLD analysis project Ga0126326, IMG submission 94485) | Marine gutless worms symbiont microbial communities from Oahu, Hawaii - Inanidrilus sp. 1 OAHU.JWI-67 metaG | ecosystem: Host-associated > Annelida > Digestive system > Unclassified | place... | reverse complement strand
TCGACTTCACCATCCGCAACGCCTGGCAGAAGTAATTAGAGGAGTTAAATTTGTCAATGGTGTCGAAGAAAAACGGATTGCCGCCTAATTTCTTCATACACAACTATTGACTATATCTCACCCGGCCCTGTTTCCGGGTATCACCGGTCCCATGACGCTTGCCGGGTCGGTGGCCCAATCCGCGGCGGAAACGCTTGCAGGCATTGTCATTCACCAGTTGGAGCGTCCCGGGGCTCCCGTCATCACCGGGTCTGCAGTTATCCCCATGGACATGCGCACAGCCAACCTGGCCTATGGCGCACCCGATTATGCCCTGGTCGGTCTGGCGGCTGTCGATTATTTCGAAGAGATCGGTGTCCCGACCTGGATCGGCGCAGGATGCTCGGATGCGCATATATTCGATGCCCAGGCCATCAGCGAGGCAGGCGTGAACATGTTTGCGGCGGCGATGTCCGGGACAGCTCTTGTCCACAATCTGGGTTATCTTTCCTCGGGAAAAACCGGATCCCTGGAGATGCTTGTCCTGTGTGACGAGCTGGCGGGCATGGTGTCCCGAATCGGAAAGGGAATCGCGGTGACTGAAGAGACCCTGGCGCAAGAAGTCATCGCTTTGCACGGCAGAAACGGAAAATACCTGACCCACCGGCATACCAAAAAGCACGTCCGCACGGAGCTGTGGATTCCGACATTTTTTCAGCGCTTTCCCCGGGGTCGCTGGCGGAACGAGGGGGCCAAGACGACGACCCAAATGATTCACGACAAGCTCGAGGATCTCCTCAATTAATCGAAATGTCGCAAAATGTTGTTATAAAAAACGAATTGAACCTTTGACAAACGGATCTCTTTTCCTTATGATACCCGCCTTTAAACCAGGCGCCCTCAGGTGCCCTCAACCATTTGCGGAGGTGTATTATGGCAGAATGTCCCGTTTGCGGAGCCGATGTCACCCTGGCGGCCGATAGCGAAGAAGGTGAAATAATTACGTGCGATGACTGTGGATCAGAACTGGAAGTAACCGGTAAGGACAGTGTACAGGAAGCGCCCCAAGAAGAGGAAGACTGGGGCGAATGAAGCTCTCCGCCGCAAGCGGCGGGACATCAAGCGGAACCCGCCGCTCTATCGAGCTATGGCGCACCAAGTTGTGTCGTAGCAACTCTGTCTTCGCTTTTACGAGCCCCGACGCGGTTCACCTCACCATTAATCCCTGCGGTATGCTGCAATGTATTCTGGCGAAGACGAATAAGCATCCCGGCCTTAAATGCGCTGCTGCACGATTTCCATCCCGGACGGGATGGATTTTTTTTGCTTGCAAAAAGATGCCTTTTCAGACTTAGTACGAGACCATCAGACTTTGATTCGCTGAAAAACCTGATCGGACAGCCCTTGTAAATATAGGAGTATACCATGAAAGTCGGCTTTTTGCATCTCATCATCCGCAAGGAGGAAAAGTACCTTCTGCAAGAATTGCGGCAGCGCCCGGAAGCGGAACTGGTGATGATCGACGACCGGCGGCATTTTTTTGACCTTCATAAAAACGCCTTTGACCTCGATGTGGTGGTCGAGCGCTGCGTCAACCACTCGCGGGCGCTGCACACTCTCAAGATCTTCAATGATCACGGAATCCCCACCGTAAATTCGTTCGAAGTGGCCGAGGTCTGCGGTAGCAAGTTTCTCACCACTCAGGCCTTGATCAAGGCGGGTGTGAAAACACCGCGCTGCTTTCTGGCCTTTACGCCGGAATCAGCCCTGGCGGCGATGGAAGAGCTTGGATACCCCTGCGTGATCAAGCCCACCACCGGATCCTGGGGACGACTCATCTCAAAAGTAAACGACCGGGAGGCGGCCGAGGCCATTCTGGAGCACAAGGCGATCCTGGGCAGCTACCATCACTCCATTTTTTATATTCAGGAATACGTGGAAAAGAAGGGCAAGGACATTCGCAGTTTCGTCGTCGGCGATGAATGCATCGCGGCCATCTACCGTCACTCGGAGCACTGGATCACCAATACGGCCCGGGGCGGAACCACCAGCAACTGCCCCATCACCGATGAGCTGCACGAAATATCCGTGAAGTCTGCCCGGGCCTGCGGCGGCGGCGTGGTGGCTCTGGATGCCTTCGAAACCGATGAGGGGTATTCGGTCAATGAAGTCAATTACACCATGGAATTCAGAAACAGCATCGATGTTACCGGAGTAAACATTCCGGCCAAGATCGTGGATTACGTGCTGGAGGTAGGACAAAAATGAAAGCGAGCATCGTCGGTGCGTCCGGTTATGGCGGCGGGGAACTGCTGCGGCTGCTGTTGCAGCACCCGCGGGTGGTGGTTCACCAGTGCACCTCGGAAAGATTTGTCGGTAAACCGGTGGCGCGCCTGCATCCCAATCTTCGCAAACGAACCAGCCTGAAATTTTGCAGCATCCAGGAACTTGAAAAGGTCGATCTTCTCTTTACCGCCCTGCCCCATACCCGGTGTATGCAAAAGTTTGCTGCGTTCAGCGCGCTGACCGACCGGATCGTGGATCTTTCGGCTGACTTTCGGCTCAAGGATGCCGCCTTGTACCGCAGATGGTACGGCATCGACCACACCCAGCCGGACAGGCTGACCGATTTTGTCTACGGCAACGTGGAACTGCACCGGCAGGAAATGAAGCAAGCCAAATTTATCAGCGGGGCCGGTTGCAATGCCACCGCCACCATTTTGCCGCTGTGGCCCCTTTTCAAGCAGGGCGTGGTGGATGCTTCCCAGCCGGTGGTGGCCGAGGCCAAGTGCGGTTCCTCGGAAGCCGGCAACAGCGCCAGCGAGGCCTCCCATCACCCGGAGCGCAGCGGCTGCGTGCGGTCATATCGACCCACCGGTCACCGCCACATCGCTGAAATGGAACAGGAGCTGGGCAACCCGATCCACTTCTCGGCGACCTCCATCGAGATGGTTCGCGGTATCCTGGTAACGGCCCATTTATTTGTCAAAGACGGGCTCACCGAAAAGGACATCTGGAAAACCTACCGTCAGGTCTACGGTCAGGAGCCGTTTATCCGCATCGTCAAGGAACGGCAGGGTATATATCGCTATCCGGAACCCAAGCTCCTGGCGGGAACCAATTACTGCGATATCGGCTTCGAACTGGATCAAAACCGGCTGGTAGTGGTTTCAGCCATCGACAACCTGATGAAAGGTGCCGCCGGTCAAGCCGTGCACGCCATGAATGTCATGTGCGGCTTTGCGGAAACCGAAGGCCTGGATTTTGCCGGACTGCACCCGATTTAAATGCGTGTCAGTCAATGAATAACAAGGGTTGCTATGTGCCGATTGCTGACCGTGCGATCACAGACGCCGTTTCATATTACACCCCATTTACAACACTTTGCCCATATTTCCGAAAACAGCGAGGAGTATCAGGGACATGGGTGGGGATGTGCTTACCTGGACAGCGCGGGGCACTGGAGATTCTACCGGAACATTCAACCGGTCTGGATGGACGATCTGAGCCGATTCGGCCGGACCACCCTCCTGGTGGCCCACGCCCGCAGTGCCTTCGAAGATCGGGATATCGTTGTCGAAAACAATATGCCCTTTTTTGACGGACGAACCGTTTTTATCTTCAACGGTGAGCTGAGGGGGGTGAAGATTCGTGAAGCAGGGCGCATCGGGGCCGAAAAGATCTTCAACTACATCCGGCGCTTTGACAAGGGTGACACACGCAAGGCCTTGGTAAAGGCAACCACTATCATCAAAAAAAGAACCCGGCATATCCGGGGCATGAACATTATCATGGTCGATGCAAGGGGTATTTTTTTATTCAGTTTTTTCAGCGAAGATGAAGACTATTTCACCCTGCGCTACAGGCAGGGCCAGCAGCTGATTATCTGCTCGGCGTCCTATCCTGACACACATACCTGGCAACGGATTGCCAATGATTCGGTGAGGGTTTGGTAAATGATCATCATTAAGATCGGCGGCGGAAACGAAATCAACCTGGCGGGAATCATCAAAGATCTTACGGCACTCGTGGAACCCTATGTCATCGTGCACGGTGCCAATGCGCTGCGTGACAAACTGGCACAAGACCTGGGGCAACCCAAACAGGTGCTGACATCCGTCAAGGGATACACCAGCGTCTACTCCGACGAGAAACTTATCGATGTCATGATGATGTCTTATGCCGGATTGCGCAACAAACGCATCGTCGAGATGTGTCATCGGCAGGGCATTAATGCCGTAGGTCTGAGTGGTCTCGACGGCAAGATAATCCAGGGCCGGCGCAACAAGGGAGTTCGGATCTATCAGGACGGCAAACTGAAGATTGTGCGGGATTTTTCCGGAAAACCCCGGGCGGTCAATGCACCATTGCTGCATCTGCTCCTTGATAATGGCTACGTGCCGGTGTTGACGGTGCCGATCATTGACGAGCAAAATGCGGCGATCAATACTGAAAACGACGACGTGGTCCGGGTACTGCAGCAAATCCTTCAGGCGCACACGGTGATCAATCTGATCGAAGCCCCGGGATTTCTGGCAGACAAAGACGATAATACCTCCCTGATCCCAACCATTCCGGCTTCCGAACTGTAGACCCGGGAGCAGCAAGTGGCCGGACGGATGAAGCGCAAAATGCTGGCGATCAGAAAACTCTTCGAACACGGGGCAGGCAGGGTGATCATCGCTGACGGGCGCCGCCGGCAGCCGGTAGCGGACGCCCTGGCCGGGAAAGGTACGGTGATTGCATGAGCACAAAAACACTGGCGCAGGCCCACGAGCTTACGGTCTATCCCCGCCGGGACATTGTCCTGGTTCGCGGCAAGGGAGCCAGATTGTACGACGATCAGGACCGGGAATATATCGATTGTGCCTCCAATGTGGGCGTTTCAAACATCGGGCACGGCCACGAGGCCGTGGCAAAGGCAGTGTATGAACAATACCGGACCCTCGGCAATTGCTACAGCATGTTCTACAACCCGGTGCGCGCCCGCCTGGCGGAAGAGCTGGCCACACTGGCGCCCGGCGAGCTGAACAAGGTATTCTTCTGCAATTCGGGAGCTGAAGCAACCGAAGCAGCACTCAAATTCGCCCGTGCCAGTACGGGCCGGCCGCAGATAATAGCGGCCATGCGCGGCTATCACGGCAAGACCATGGGCGCATTGGCCGCCACTTGGGGACCGGCCTACCAAAAGCCCTTTGCACCCATGCTGCCGGGTCTGAAGCATGCCCCCTTCAACAATTTCGAGAAACTGGCGGCCGCCGTTGCTGAGGAGACCACCGCCGTTCTGCTGGAGATCGTCCAGGGTGAAGGGGGTATTCGCATCGGCGACAAAGAATATTTTCGAAAGGTCCGCAATCTGTGCGACGACAAAGGCGCACTGCTGATCATCGACGAAGTGCAGACCGGTTTCGGCCGCACCGGCACCATGTTCGCCTGTGAGCAGTATGTGCATCCCGACATCCTGTGCCTGGCTAAATCTCTGGCAGGAGGCATCCCCATGGGGGCCGTGGTCTGCAACGACCGCATCAATATCCCCATCAAAAGCCACACATCCACCTTCGGCGGCAATCCCACCGCCTGTGCCGCCGCCCTGGCATCGCTGGATGTCATTGAAAAACAGGGGCTGATTGAAAAGGCCAAAACCCTCGGTGACTATTTTCTGCAGGCACTCGGCCGCATAGAAAGCAGCAAGATCCGGGACGTCAGGGGCCTCGGCCTGATGCTGGGCATCGAACTCAAGGAAAAAGCCGGACCTTACGTGCAGGACCTGATGGGAAAGGGGGTCATTGTTCTGCTTGCCGGTGCCACGGTGATCCGGCTGCTGCCGCCGTTGGTGATTTCAAAGCAGGAAATAGACACGGTGGTCAAAGCACTGGAAGAGACATTAAACGCCTGACAACCCCGAGTCGGTTTGTCGATATCGCTTAGGGTTCACGAAGAAATAAATTAGCGGAACTCACTTAAAATTTTCAATTTTAGTCACTTTTAATTTAGGGCTCGCTCAAAAATAACTTCACATTTTAGTGAGCCGATCCATCCAGCCTGGCCTTCTGTGTTGCTCGTCGGTTAAATAGCTTGCTAATCGCCCTCCTTGCGCCTTGCCATGCGGGCGCCTCGACCCCCTAAAATGTAAATTTATTTTTTCGCGAACCCTTTAGCTTTCCTGTCGTCGCTTATTTACGGTCACAACGCACGTCTGTGCCAATGAAATGGCTCTATAGAGCCAAAGTCTTAACGTAACATCCTGTATGGCTATCCATTCCCTATCAATCCATTAAATTAATTAATAATAACCTACCAATATAATAGGCAATTCAATCCAGAACTGACCAAGACATATCCATGTCTATTGGCATAGATTTTGCTCTAATTTGTTAGGGATGAAAAATCCTCACTAGAAAGGGAATTTCTATATGTCTAAAAAGAGGCAAATGACTTTGGGAAAGAGAATTATTTCGGGCACGTTCCTCATGCTCGTTTTGACAGCTATCGTTGGCATGGCCGGTTATTTTGGATTGAACCGCGTCCTGCGCGTGATGTCATTTTACCAGGGAATCAATACCCTTCAAACCATTGCTGCATCTGTCCAGGAAAGTGCGTCTCAATACATATTGGCCGGCAAAAATGGAGAGAACAACTTACAGGCGAAAGCTCAAAAAGAAACCCTGGCCTTTCTGGCGCAGGGACAGGCGAAGCTTGCACAACTGAAAGATCACCCCGTCGTTGATGCACAGGGCCGGAACAATCTTCAGTCTGCCGCGGAAGAAATCAAGGATTATAAAGCCGTATTCGAGAATTATATTCTTTCAGAAGAGGAAAAAAACGAAATAGAAGCGGACATTTACCGGATCCATGCGGAGTTGCTTGATCTGATAAAAGCCGGCGGCTTTCTGATCGAGGAGGTGGATGTGGCCGCCCGGGGGTTAATGGGAGATGCGACGCGTTTCTTAAATCGGAGCACGCAGGAAAATTGGAAAAAAGTTGAAATTGATTTAAAAATCTTACAACAGCGGGCCGATGAATGGCATGAGCAAGTAGAAATGAGTGATATGCTGCTGCCGATCGCTGAAAAAATCATAGATGCGACTGCTAATCAAAAAAATGCCCTGACGCAATATTTATCTAAGGTAACCAACCAGAGGACCTTGCGGTCATTGATGACTTCTCAAAAAGAAAAATTGCGGCAGGTTAACATCAAGCTCGGGAAAATCAGCGTCGAGAAATTAGAAAACCAGACGCGAACTTCCCTTTTTATTATCTTTGGATTTATCGTTGCCGCCATCATCAATGGCGCTTTATATGCCTTTTTTTCAACGAAAAAAATCGTGGGCCGGGTCGAAAGCGTGATTCGAGGTGTCACCGCCGGAACCGATCATGTGGCTTCCGCGGCCGGGCAGTTGTCTGCCGCCAGTCAAAGATTGGCAGCGGGCGCATCCGATCAGGCTGCCGCCATCGAAGAAACCTCTTCTTCGATGGAAGAGATGTCTTCCATGACCAATCAGAACGCAACCCATTCCGAGCAGGCCAGGGCGATGATGCTTGATGCGACCCAAATCGTGGAAAAAGTAAATAAAAAAATGGATGATATGGCGGCGGCGATTGAAGCCATTACCAAATCGAACGAAGAAACAGGCAAAATAATCAAAACTATTGACGAGATTGCCTTTCAGACAAATCTTTTGGCCCTGAATGCCGCCGTCGAGGCGGCAAGGGCCGGTAAGGCGGGCGCAGGATTTGCGGTTGTGGCGGATGAAGTTCGCAGCCTGGCCCTACGGGCGGCCAAAGCGGCCAAAGAGACTTCGAACCTGATCGAAGATACCATCAAGGCCGTTAACAACGGCAGCGAGATCACCCGCGCCACCCGTGAATCCTTCAAGGAAAACATGTCGATCACGGGAATAGTGGGTGAATTGGTAGCGGAAATCGCCGCGGCTTCCAACGAGCAGGCTTCCGGTATTGAACAGGTGAACCGGGTCGTCACGGAGATGGAAAATGTAACCCAGCAAAACGCCGCAGGCGCGGAAGAGTCGGCCAGTGCCGTCGAGGAAGTGATGGTTCAGACGGATAGGATGAAAGCCTATGTGAAAGACTTGCTGGCTTTAATCGGTACAAATGACATACATAAGGCAGATAATCGGTCAAATGTCCGCCGAATGGCAAAGTCCTCTGACCGGCAGCAGCTTTCGGTCCCGGAAAAGCCCGCCCTGCCTCTGCAACGGACCTCTTTGCCCGAACCGGTGAAGGATTAACGACAAGCCGAAATATTATGAATACCTGATTTTATTTCTCCTTGGTCGGGATTCCGGCCAGGACTTTCGCCAATTTAATTTTCTTTTCCAACTCGCCTTCACGGAATATCATGACCCTTTGGGCCTGCGGGGAACCTGCACCGTGCATCGATTCAACCAGCGCGGTGCCGCCCGTCATGGCCTCTATGAGCCGGCCGATCCTTATTCTCTCCTCAGTTGGGATACCCTCCACACCGGAAAAGTATTTTTTTACCAAATGGCCCACATCTTCACTTCTCAGATCATATTCACTCGGCAGCGTGGCGATAAAACCACCCGCCAGATCCAACGCCAGTCGGGCCACTTCAAAATGAAAACGGGTCACATTCTGCTTGCATACATTGGCCAGCATAGTGTCTACCATGTAACCCCCGGAAGGAGTCGGCCATCCTTCGGCCGAGGTCGCAATCGATGAGCTGTACAGGGTCTCGCTCAGGTGAATCATCTCGGTTATCTTTTCTTTTACATGCGAAGCTCGGGCCGTTCCCTGCACCTGGGCCAGATAGCTAACAGCGCCGGTGAGCACATCCATCAGTCCCGTTTTGCAAGCGCCGTAGTTGGCCCGGTGGTGGGCCGCGAAACGATACACCAGAGAACCGCTAAAATCAGTCTCACCGTTTACAAACACCTTTTCCCGGGGGACAAAAACATCATCGAACACAATCACGGCTTCCCCGCCGACAGCGCCGAAGCGCGGTTTGCCAACATCGATCCGCTCCAGCTTGTCGCGTCGATCATCTCCGGCCTGGCGTCCAAAGATCATCGTCACGCCGTCGGCATCAACCGGAAGGGCGCAAACAATGGCGTAGTTCCTGGATTTTTCATCCAGGGCGGTGGTCGGCATGACGAGTATCTCATGCGAGTTGACGGCACCGGTCATGTGCAGTTTGGCTCCCCGAATAACAACCCCATCCCGGGTGCGTTTGACCACCCGCACGTATTGATCCGGATCACTTTGCTGAGCAGGTCCTTTGGAACGATCGCCCTTCGGATCGGTCATGGCCCCCACGACCATCAGGTTTTGATCCTGGATATCGACCAGCCACTCCTTAAAGCGCTTAAAATAATCCGTGCCGAGCTTCTGATCTATTTCGTAGGCGACGGTGTAAACCGCGTTGATGGCGTCAAAGCCAACGCATCTCTGAAAACAGGTGCCGGTTTTCTGACCCAACACCCTCAGGAGCTTTATTTTTTTGATGAGATCCTCGACGCTCTGGTGAACATGGGTGAAACGGCTGATAACATTTCCCGTCAGGTGGGAGGTAGCCGTGGCTAAATCACGGTACGCATCCATGTTGGCCAAGCTGTAGGTCATGGCGGCCGAACGCACATGCGGTGCCGTGGCCGGATGGCTGGTTACATCCTTTATCCGCTCGCCTCTATAATAAATCACCGGGTTTAATTTCCGCAGACTGGCCAAGTAATCGGCAGTGGTTTCTATTTTCATGGTTTGTTTCCTCTGTTTTGGGAATATGAGCTTAGACGCTTAATAATTTCATATTGACAAATTTTTGTCGATCTCAGACAGAATATTGTTTTTGCAATGAAAGATGATGTTACGAGTTACGGGTTGCGCATTAATAAAAAGAAACCATCCTATTTAATACCCGTGACCCGTAACACGAAACACGCAACAATCCTTTTACAATCCAGTATGTTATTAACTGCTCTAAAAGAGCCACATGCTTCAATCGTCAATCTTCAATCTTCAATTCCGGCTTATCCGGATTGCGTTTCACGCAGATCAATCAAACGGTCCTCGAAACAGATCGCATAACGCAACAAACCGCGTCAGGTACTGGGCAATCGGCTACGACGGCTCAATACACTGTTCAGGTGATGGGCGCCGCCGACCGGCAAATCAGTTATGACTCTGTCGCTGGCCATCGCTCAAGATGTGGACCGCGCAACGGGCGGCACATAGTTCTCCAATTCCGGGTTGGGCAGCCGAACCGTTCGGCCAAGTTCCGCCGAGCGGTACAGGGCCATCAGAATTTCCATCACCGCCACACCATCGTGGAAGGTTTCGATCGGCGTTTGGCCTTTACGGAAACATTCCACCATGTGGCGATTCTCATCTACGTAGCCATAAACCCCCGGCTCGTCTTCCAAAACAGGCATCATGCCCTGCTCGGCGTTCTGTTTTTCCACCAGGTCCTCGCCCTGCTCCCCCTTGACCTCGCGCGACATAAATATCTTCAAACCGGTGTTGAGCGAACTGAACTCCATGGCATACTCCGGACCTAAAAGCTCTAACTGGATGCGCAGGCCGGGGCCCACATAAGCCCAGGAAGTCGTTGCTTCAATGATAAGCTCGGCGCCGTCCTGGTCCTCCAATGTCAACAGGGCTCGCGCAAAATCCTCCGCAGGCCGTTTGGCATAGTCCACCTCTTGACCCATCATGTGCTGAAGGCGCTGAACATAGCCCGGTCGGGTCCACTTTAAAGAGGCCACGGTGCCGTTGGCAGTCTTGAGGCGCAGGCTATCCCGCGACTGGTCGGGCTCGGTCAACATGAACCGCGCCACTTCGACGCTGTGACACATCATATCCGACAGAACCCCGCCCCCCTGAAGATCGCCGCGCCAGAACCAGGGCTCATGCGGACCGCTGTGCTCCTCGGCGGCGCGTGCCAGGTATGGGCGACCGGTAGTTGCCGCAGCGCGTCGCCAAACAATATCTTTGCCCCGCTGGACCGGGGTACAGAATACCTGGTTTTCGAGATATCCGTGGTTGAGCCCGGCCTCCTCGGCCAGACGCAGCATCTCCCGCGCCTCGGCCAGGGTGCGGGCCAGGGGTTTTTCGCAGGCCACGGCAATCACGCCGCTCTCACCGCCCCTTACCAAACGGCTGATGGTCTGCATCACTTCCAGCCGGGTAAAATTGGGCGACAAAATCCAAAGCGCATCCACATCCGGGGCTCTGACCAGAGACTCGAGGGAATCGTGGGCCGTACATCGGCCCAGTTCCGCATCGGCTACAGCCTGGGCAAGCTTTTCCCGATGAGCTGTCTGCGGGCTGTATACGCCGCTGATTTCCACATTGCGAACACCGATCATGGCCTGGAGATGAAAATGACCGATGAAGCCGCTGCCGATAAATCCCAAGCGCAGTTTTTCGAGGGGATAATTTGGTGCCATAATCTATTTCTCCTTATCTGTGGTATTGCCGCCGTGCTCAGGTTTGGCGGAACATTGGTTGCGTATAATGGCCGGTCGCTTTTGCGGTGGTCCGGATTGAGCCAAGCGCCGCGAAACCGCGTCCGTCGACCCCCCGCACGGCACGGGCCGCCTTCTCTACTGCCGGCCCGGTCGTCATGGCCGCTACACTCTCAGCCGTCGCTGCCGGCCATAGAACAACATCAACACCAGCAGGGTAATTCCAAAGATGATCTGGCGGCCAAACTCTTCCATCTGCAGGGTGATCAGAATGCTCTGCAGAACCACAAGCAGGAAGGCACCGGCCATGGTTCCGGTGTAACTTCCCTGACCGCCGGACAAAGGCGTCCCACCCAGGACCACGGCAATGATCGAGGGCAGCATATACTGATCGCCCACCCCGATGAAGGAGTTGCCGGTATAGCCCAGCACAAAGACACTGGTCAGCCCTGCAAAGAGTCCTGACAATCCGAATAGGGCGATACGCATACGCCAAACCGAAATTCCTGTAAGGGCAGCCGCGCGCTCGTTGGTTCCGATGGCATAAATGCGATAACCGAATGCCGTGCGACGCAAAAGCCATCTCATGAACAGCCCCACACCTAACCAAGCGAATAGGATGCCTGGAATGCCCAGCAGCACAGGTTGGGTGATAAAATCTGTCAGGCCCGGCGCGGCGTTTCCCGAGGGAATGCCTCGTGTAATCGCCACCAGAGCTCCCTGCACCACGCCCAGCATCCCCAGGGTCATGACCAATGGGGGTATACGTATAAATGTTACGCCGATCCCGTTTATTATACCGATGCCTAAACCGGCGCCGGCAGCACCCAGAATAGCCGGTGCGACCATGTAGTTGTCACCCTGCATAATGTTGCCGGCTATCACCGCGCCCAGGCTGATCACGGCACCGACGGATAGATCGATTCCCTCACGGCCGCCGAGGATGACCAGGTTTTGTCCTGCAGCCACGATGCCTAAAAGAGCGGCAATGGTCAACAGTTTAATGATTTGAGTCGGGGCGGCGAATCCTGGAGAGGCGGCCTCACCCAGTGTCAGCAAAACAATAATAAGCAGGCTGGGTGCAACCAGGGGTCGGCGTAGCAGGGCCATGAGGTTGAAGCTGGGTCTCGCAGCGGCTTGGGTTTCTCCGGATGTTGCCTGTGACATAACCGCCTCCTATCGCCTTGCCACAGTCACGCCGCCGGCAAGTGCGGCCAGCACGATCAGGCCTTGGACCAGATTCTGGTACTCGAAGGGCACACCGGCGAAGAAGACCACACTGCCGATCAACCCCAGGATAACCGCCCCGAAAATCGAGCCCAGCGGACTGCCTCTGCCGCCGCTGAGTGCGGTACCGCCAAGTACCACGGCCGCCACCGAGCCCAGCGTGGTTTTTGCCCCCAGTAAAGGATCGCCGCTGCCGGTGTCACCGGTCAGGCAAAGGGCCGAGAAGGCGGCAAACAGACCGCATAACGTGTAGGCGCTGATCCGCAGGCGCGCAACCGCCAGACCGCTTTGATAAGCAGATTGCATGTCACCCCCGACGGCCAGAAGCGAGCGGGAAAAGACCAGGTTTGAGATAAACGCTACGGACATGGCGATCCCGACCAGGACCCAAAGTACAAACGGGATGCCGGCTAAATTCTCTCCATACGTCTCCCAGTATGCGTCGGGGGCCGGCATGCCTGCCTGGGGTAAAATCCACAGGGCGATGCCGGCGAATACGATGCCGCTGGCAAAGGTCGACACGATGGGCTGAAATCGCAGTATCGCCACACACACACCGTTAAATACCCCACACACGATGCCCACCAGCAGCCCGGTTAGGATGCCCATGAAGATGGCGCCGGGTCCGCCCCCCAGCGCTGCCATGACTGCAACGGTGATCACGTTTACCAGCGAAATGATACTGCCCACCGACAGGTCGATGTCACTGGCCAAAACAACATAGGTCTGACCCACCGCCAATAGGATCAAGGGCAGATATGTGCTGATATCCGCCACGATGGCTTCCGGCCGCAAGGTTTTCGGCTGCAGAAATCCATTCAGGATAAACAGCAGCACACTTACTGCGATGGCCGGCAGATACGGCCTGCGGGTTAAATCCACGCGCCGCAAAAGGGTGGCAATTGCCGCAAATCCGCTGGTCCTGCTCATGTCGTCGCCTCGTAGGCTGCCTGATAGAGGTTGAAAGCGGTCATTTGTTCACCCTCCAGTTTCTGCACAATGCGGCCGCCGTTGAATACCAGGATGCGATCGGCGATTTCCAGAAGCTCGGCGTCTTCGGAGGAATACAGTATGATGGAAACACCCTCGGCGGCTAGCTCACGCATGATCAGATACAGGTCCGCCTTGGCCTGAAGATCGATGCCTTTGGTAGGATCGTCCATCAACAGGATACGGGGCTGTATGGCCAGCCAGCGCCCGATAACAGCCTTTTGCTGGTTGCCGCCGGACAGAGAAGAAATGGGCGCGGCAAAGCCGGAAAACCGCATCTTCAAGCGCTCCACAAAGGGGGTGACTTTTCGCACCAGGCCCGGGGTTGATAAAAAAAAGGTTTTGCTTTTTGTTAGATCGGCGGCGACCAAGTTTTCGATGAGCGGCCGGGTCAGGTACACCCCGTCCCGGCCGCGGTCTCCGGATAAAAAGGCCATATCATGACGGATGGCCTCGGCCGGCTTGGAAGGTCGGCTGCCGCCGCCGGCCAGACGGATGTTTCCATCGGCGGCGGGTTCGGCGCCAAAGAGAATGCGCAGGACCAGCGATTGACCCTGACCGTGCAGTCCGCCGAATCCGAGAATCTCACCACGCCGCAGTTCAAAGGATATACCCCCCAGGCGCGGTCCGGTCAGATTCTCCACGCTTAGGATCGTCTCGTTATTTTCCCTGTGCACCTGGCGCCTTTCGGTTTCAACATGCGTAATCCGGCCGCCGACCATGTGCTCCACCAGGGTGTCACGGTCAGTTTCGGCCAGCCGCAGGCATTCCACGGATCGACCATCTCTGAGCACGGTAACCCTGTCTCCGATCTCGAATATTTCGCCCATGCGATGGGAGATAAATATGATGGCCCGGCCCTGGTCGCGCAATTCCCGCACCAAATTGAAGAAAACCGTCACCTGGCGTTTGTCCAGGGAGGAGGTCGGCTCGTCAAAAATTATGATTCGGGAGTCGGTGGCCAGGACCTTGAGCACTTCTACAATCTGGCGTTGATCGTTGCGCAGGTCCTGGACCAGGGTATCGATGGTGAACCCGTCGCCCGTCACCCCGCTGAAACGCGCCACCAATGCTTCTGCCCGGCGCCTCAAGGCGGCGCGGTCAACCAGACCCGGACCCCGACGCGGCAAGGCGGACAGGAGCAGGTTTTCCTGAACGGACAGCAGGGGCACGAGACTGAGTTCCTGATAAAAAACACCGATACCCGCCCGGCTCGCATCCTGCGGCCGGTTGATATCTGTGACGGATCCCTGGATGATCACCTGTCCGGCGTCAGGGATGACCGATCCGGCAATAATCTTACACAAGGTGCTCTTGCCGGATCCGTTGGATCCGATCAGCACGTGCACTTCGCCGCTTTCTACTTCAAGCTCGGCGCCTTCCAGCGCCGTCACTGCGCCAAAGCGCTTGTCAATACCTCTGGCTTCAAGTACAGGCATAACTACCGACTGTTGGGACATGCATGCTTCAGACCAAGGATTCGCTCCCCTGCGGATCCGCGAATATCCCCGGGCACTATTTGAAGTAAGCGGCCGCCTCTGCAATGGTCAAGGAACTGGAGACCGAGTAGTGCCCCGGCTTGCCCTGAACCTGGCCATACGCATCGTCGAAATTGTTTTTATCAATGAAGGGAATGGGAATATAGAGCGCATTGCCATACTTTCCGTCGCTCACCGGTTTATTGAACTTCTTGCCCGACAGCATGTGCACCGTCACGTTCAGAGCGCTGGCCATACAGCCCGGCGGATTCACGGAAGCCCCGGAATTGAGACTTTTGGCCTTCCAGGTCTCCAGAAAGTCCTTGCGGATTTCTCCGGTGGCGGCGATATTGGTGCGGCCCTCGGACAGGATGGCCCGCCAGGCCCCGGCAGCCATGCCGTCCTGCACCCAGACGCCGTCGATATCCGGATAGGTTGCCAGCAGGTTCTGCATGGCCTGCTGGCCCTGGGCCTGGTCCCAGTTGGCGTTGACTTCGTTCAGAATGTTGATGCCCGGGTACTTGGCAAAGATCTCGCGGTAGCCTTCTACCCGCATCTGGTTGGCCGGGTGGCCGGCCACACCGTTGATGGCAACCACCTTGCCTTTGCCTTGCAGGGTATCGGCCAGCCACTGGGCTGATTTCATGGCCCAGCCCTTCTGGTCGATGCCCACGTAGATGGCATCCTTGGAAGAGACCTCGGCGTCGGTGGAAATGACGACAATGTTCTGTTTTTTGGCCTTGCGAAATACCGGATCAAAGGCGGTGGGGCTGTTTGGATTGATAATAATGGCGTCGACACCCTGGTTGATGAAATTGCGCACATGGGCAATTTGTCCCTGGATGTCAACATTGGCGCTTTGGACAATGACCTTGACCTCGATCCCATGCGCTTTCCATTTTGCGGCCATGGCCTTGGCCTCGTCGATCATCTGGGTGCGCCACTCACTGCCCACCCAACCATTGCTGAGACCGATGGTGTAGCTCTCAGCTTGTGAATTCCCTGCGACAATCATTATTGCAGCGACGGTCAGAATTAATATCGTAACGTATTTTTTCATCATGCTACCTCCTTTAGCGCCTGATTTTGCCTCTCAAGGGCGCAGTTGCAGTATTTCGTTTACACCGTTTTTACCACCATGATCATAAGTTGTTTTTCATAGTCGATAGGGTTTTATCTTTCAAGGAAAAATTGCATCGAACTTACGGCGTATCGCTGCAGGTTTTGAGTGCGCGGATTCAACTTCGGTTCTGGATCGAAACTCATGAAAAGTCGAGCCCTTTTGACAGAGAGGACGATTTTTTGATATAATACCCGCAATCAAACCCGAGAAAAAGCCAAACTCCGAAAGATCGGGGGGCGGAAAGCCACGGATCTTATCAAGACAGCCGGGTTGCCTGGGTTTTTACGACAGCCAAGTTGCCTTTATTCAGGTGGCCTGGCTTTTTTTATGCACAAAGTCCGCAGCCATTATGGCGGATTCCCGTTGATCAACGGCAGCCCGGGCGTGTTTGTAAGCCGCCAAGTGAAAATATCGAGAGGAGCCCATAAGCACGAACTTCTGGATACCCAGCGTACCCCAAAATACCGATCCGGAGAATAAGCATGAAACAGGCTGGATGGAACGTAGGTTATTGCTGCACCTTTTTGACGATCTTTTTATTCTTTTCCATTTGCATCACGTCGGCCAACGCTTCACAGTCGCCTGCGGAACCGCCGGCGGCGGACTGGATCGCCGGTCCTATCCGTGTTGATCTGGGTGAAAATCTAGCCGATCTCAAGCTGGAGGAGGGCTATATCTTCGCCGATGCAGAGGATACCGCCGTGTTGCTCGAATACATGGGCAATATTCCCAACGAAAAAGAACTTGGATTGATTACACCGAATGAACCAAATAAAAATTGGTTCATCGTTTTCAGGCATTATCCGGTCGGCTATGTCAAAGACGATGAGAAAGACAGCATCGATTCTGCGGCCATATTAAATGCGATCCGGGAAGGAACCGAGCAGGCCAATGAAATCCGTGCCGAAAAAGGCATCACTCCACTGACCATCAAAGGCTGGTACCAGGAACCCTATTATGACGACGTAACCCATAATTTGACTTGGACCTTGCTGGCCGAGCAGGATGGCCAGGAGATCGTCAACCACAATGTCCGTCTACTGGGACGACACGGGTATGTCTCCGTCGTATTGGTTGCCGATGTACCGATACTGGATGCCAGCCTGGAGGAACTTGACGCAATAATCTCAAACGTTACCTACAAAAAAGGGAAAAGCTACGCGGAGTTTGTTAAAGGCGATAAGGTGGCCAAGTACGGTCTTGCCGCACTGATTGCCGGCGGATCGGCTGCCGCCGCCGCCAAATTCGGTCTGTTCAAATTCCTGGGCAAGGCCTGGAAGGTGATTGTTATCGGTACGCTCGGGGTGCTGGCCGCTTTGAAAAAAACCCTCAAGTCTGCTTTTGGCGGAAAGAAAAAGACGGCCACCGTATGACGGTCGCGGCGATCGTAGTGCCGCTTTCGAAAAGTTGATGGACACGCCCTGGTAAAAACCATGCAAGATGTCTTCGAGGTCCTGTTCCCGTATCTCGTTGCACTTTATGTGCTCGACTGCATTCAGTTTGTCAGCCGGCACCACCTGCTGCTGACATCGCTTACCGGCCGAAGATTCCGGCTTCACCGAGCGGGAGTATACCTGACAGGGATACTGCCGATTGGACGCACCTTCCTGACCCATGACTTGCCGCTGTGGGTCACAACCGAGGGGATATATTACCTTCGCGCTAATTCTCCGGCCCCACAAATCGCGGAGCAGCCGATGGACCGGCAGTTCACCTCCTTCCGGGACCTGAAATCCCTGCAGGCCGAGGGCAAGCGTGTTATTTTCAACGGCGATGCGAATATAAAATTTCCTAGTGCCGATTCGGCCCGTCGCTGGGTATCGCTGATCCAAAAACTGCAGCACCATCCACCGTCAGAACGCACAAACATAATCTGCACCCTGCTCGGTCAAACCCAGTGCACAACTCGGCTGCTACAGCTGAAAAAATTACATGCCAAAGTTCTCTCCAGCCTTGAATTGACCGGCAGTCTTTTGTTTATGGGTACCTTCATCCTGCTTCCGCTGGCCCTTTACTCGCCGTTGAAGCACCACGTCCGGTTTGACCTGCTCATAGCGCTTATCGCGGCAATCTATCTGGCGACTATCATCCTGGCTTTCCGGAGCCACAGCGTCCTGTACGTCGGTGACCGCAGCGGCCGGGCTCAATTTCTCCTGTCGCTTGTCTTCTCGCCGGTAAATGCCATCCACGCCGGCTGCAGCCTGACAAAAGACTTGTACAGCCGGTTTGATTACTTGACACTTTGTGCCTGTTTTCTGTCCCCCGAGGCGCTTGGCCTGCTGATAAGAAGAGAAGCCATCCGCATCGATTCGCGCCAATCCCTCGCATACAGCCAGGATTGGAACGAATTCTGGCAGCTGAAAAAAAGCGCACTGAAACGCCTTCTCGAACCATTAGGCGTCTGTTTGGCAGACATCAAAAGGCCTCCAGAAAAACAGGATCCAACCGCAAAATGGTACTGTCCCGCCTGTCTGACGGAATACGTAAAAAATGCCGAGATCTGTTGCGATTGCGGGGCGGCACTTAATAAATACTAAACTGCCAATGATCCGCACTTCTTTAGACCCATCATATCATTGCTCCAGAACCCATGTTTCCACTATTTGAGCAATCCAGCATTCCAATAGCGAGCCAAGTTAACTAAGTTTTAGTATAGCCGGTTAATAAAACTGCCGACCACCTGCGACCACCACCGTTCGGGTGGCAGCGCCGGTTATCGATCAATATCAAAAATTCAGGTTGACCGCGGTTGAAAGATTGCATTACAAGCCTAATATAAGTCGCCGGAAAATTTAATTTTCCGATCAATCCGCGGGTTGCCGCTGTCGTCGATTCTCGAAGGGATTTTTCTTAACCACTGCGAGGTGCTGAGCTTGAACTTCTTGCCTCGGTTGTGACTCTGAAAGTTTCACAGTTCGATATTACCGGTAAATATCCGCAGCAATTGCCGGGGGCAGGCCTTCATACCCAGGTGTCAGAAAAGATTACAATTGGATGCAGGTAGACCAAATGGCGCATCGTGCAAACTCACGGGACAAGGGCAAGCCGGGGCGGGAAGATCCGCCACGGCGATCGCAACCGGTGGCTTCTGAAGCAAGGCAAGAGGGCACCATCGACTTGGGACGCTATCGCAAGGTGCGGTGGTTCTTTGCCAAGGTCCTGTGGCAAGCTATCCTGTGGGATGTGTTTTTTACAATTCCGATCTTGCGCTGGTTTCGGTCCGATCCTCTGACCCGCTGGCAGACTACCGCCCGCCAATACAGAGACTTGGCCACCAATTTGGGCGGCATTCTCATCAAACTGGGACAATTCCTCAGCACCCGTGTAGATATTCTCCCTCGCGAAGTGACCCAGGAACTGGCCGGCCTCCAGGACGAAGTCGCACCGGACAGGTTCGAAGATGTTGTTCGGGTCATCGAAGCTGATTTCAGTTGTCCGATCTCCGAGCTTTTCACGCTTATTTCACGGGATGCGGTGGGATCGGCCTCCCTTGCCCAGGCCCACGGGGCTGTTCTTCCCACCGGCGAAGAAGTGGTCGTCAAAGTGCTGCGACCGCGAATTCACTTGCTCGTGGAAACGGATCTTAACGCCATGCAGCTGGTGTGCAAATGGCTCAAACTTTTTAAACGTATCCGCAACCGTATGGATCTTGATCTTCTTCTGAATGAATTTTCCACCACGACTTGGAAAGAACTTGATATGATAATGGAAAAAGAGAACATCAAGCGGTTTGCGGTGGATTTTAAAGACAACCCGCATGTCGATGTACCAAGGATCTACGAGGAGTACTGCAATGCCAGTGTACTGACCCTGGAAAACGTCGCTTTTATCAAAATCAGCGACATCGAATCGGCCAAAGCTTGCGGTATTCTTTGCTCTCAGGTTGCCGACCGGCTTTATGACATTTACATGCACCAAATTTTTGTGACCAATTTTGTGCATGTGGATCCCCACCCGGGCAACATCTTTATCAAACCGTTGCCGAGTCCGGATGAAACCGCCAAAGGTGTGACCGCTTTTGCTCCCGGTGAATCCGTCCCTTTTGCAAGCGAACGGCCTTTTCAGCTTATATTTATCGATTTTGGTATGACGGCGATGATTTCAGAACGGTTAAAGACCGCCATGCGAATGGCGGTGATCGGCCTGGGCACGCAGGATGTGCATAAAATAGTTCAGGCCTATGTCGTTGCCGGCGCTTTGCGACGGGGTGCGGATATGCGCCGGCTCGAAGAAGCGCATCAGGACTGGCTTCAAAAAATCTGGGGGCTTCGCCTGGGGAAAATGCACGAAACCGCTGTCAGGGAGCTGCGCTACTTCATGCGTGAATACCGGGACCTGATCATGGAAACGCCGTTTCAGGTTGAAGCCGACATGCTTTTTATCGGGCGGGCGACCGGCATATTGGCCGGTCTGACCACCACCATCGATCCGGAATTTGACCCCTGGACCAAAACCTTTATTTATGCCAAACGTTTTGCCAAGGAAGAGCTGACCAAAGACTGGCAGGGAATATGGGAGGAGCTTCTGATGGTGGGAAAGCATGCCTGGAAAATTCCGGCCCACCTGGAACAGGTGCTAGCCAGGACCAAACAGGGAGCTCTGGCGGTTCAGGTGTCGCTATCGCTGCAAACGCGCAAGGCCATTCGGCGCATCGACTCATCGGTCAGGCGTTTTGCCTGGATGGTCATCACAGCGGCCCTGCTGATTTCAGGCGTCAACTTGCATATCGCCGGCAAAGGCCGACCCTTCGGCGTGATCATGATCGTCCTGTCGATCCTGGCCTTTTTATGGGCCATGCGCAGATAACACGGGCCCGGGATTGGATAATTGTTGGAAAACGGCGGTATACATTGGGTATTAAAACGTCTCGGTTAGCATATAACTTCACGGATACGCTTACCGCAGCAAGTGCGCGGTTGCAATTTTTCCGAGATATGATTATACTTTTAGCATCATGAACGAGCGATTTGAGAAGATACCGGATCCCAAGGAAATCGAAAAAGAAATCAGCGAATTTTTGTCGAAAAGATTCAAAGACAACGTCAAAATTGTATCCCCCGTGGTGCTGCAGCAGGAGCTGGCCCTGGATAAATCCGCTAAGTCTGCAAAGAAAAAGAAAAAAATCAATTTCGACCTCCTGCCCGAAAATCTGATCGCCTACCTGGACCAGTATATTGTCAAACAGGATCGGGCCAAGGCGATTCTGGCTACGAAAATTTGCACCCACTTCAACCGCATCAAGCGTGCCCAAACCAATCCTGAAAATGTCAGCCAAATGGTGGGCAGTATCAAGAACAATGTCCTGATGCTCGGCCCGACCGGCGTCGGTAAAACCTATATTATAAAACTCATTGCCAATAAGATCGGGGTGCCTTTCGTAAAAGGCGACGCCACCAAATTCAGCGAAACCGGCTACGTGGGTGGAGATGTCGAAGATTTGGTCCGCGATTTGGTGCGTGAAGCCGATGATGATATCGAGCTGGCCCAGTATGGCATTATTTACATCGATGAGATCGATAAAATTGCCGGCAGCCGCAACCTGATCGGGGCGGATGTTTCCCGTACCGGTGTTCAGCGTGGTCTGCTCAAACCGATGGAAGAAACTGAAATCGATCTAAAAGTCCCCCATGACCCGATCTCGATGATCCAGGAAATCGAACAATTCCGCAAAACCGGCAAGCGCAATAAACGCACGATCAACACCAAAAATGTACTGTTCATCATGAGCGGTGCTTTCTCCGACCTGCCTGAAATCATCCGCAAGCGCATCAATGAAATGGGGATCGGATTCGGCGCGCCCGTCAAAAATGTCCAGAACGACCTGAATATCCTGCAGCACATCAAATCGGAAGACTTAATAAAATTCGGATTTGAGTCTGAATTCGTCGGACGACTGCCCGTGCGGGCTGTTTTTGAAAATTTAACCGAAAATGATTTGTATGAGATATTAAAAAACCCCAATAACCCAATCATCTTAGGTAAAAAACTCGACTTTGGCGCTTACAATATCGATGTAAAGTTTGATGAAAAGGCCTTGCGGTTGCTGGCTACAAAAGCATCTGAAGAAAATACCGGTGCCCGCGGTCTTGTCAGCGCCGTCGAAGGAGCCCTGCTGCCTTTCGAAAAAAAGTTGCCTTCGATCAGTGCCCGTAAATTTCCGGTCACCGCGCGTGTGATTGAAAACCCGGATGAAACACTAGCAAAGATGATTGAGGCGCCGCAAAGCGACGATTTGGAGCAGACATTCGCCGTGCTCTCCCAGCATGAGTGTGAATTCATCAAAGATTACCTCAGGTCGAACAAGAACAAGCTGGCAGAGAAATACAGCTTGACAATGACGACGTCGCGGATGGAAATTGTGGCCCAGTATTACGCCAAACGTATCATGGACGTCGGCCAGGCGATTCAAAAGCTCAAATCCTATTATGATGAAGTCAAAAAAATTGAGCTCTACTTTTTCAAAAACCATGATATCAATATTGTCTTGGAAGAAGATGCCATTGATTTTATCATTGAAAAGTTCGTGACATCTGATATTCATCTGGATGAATTCTACCAACAGCTGAATATTGATTTTGAGCACGGTCTGAAACTGGTACGGGAAAAAACCGGGCGAAGCCGCTTTTTCATCACCCGCGCGGCGCTGCTCGATCCGGAGAGCTTCATCGGAAATCTGCTCGCCCAAAAACCCCTCGCACCATAAGCACACAGTGAAGACGACACCCGCCGTGTGACCTGAGCTGCCGACCGAACAAAACCAAAGAAAGATTCAGGTTAAACAAAAATGATCGGGATATCAAAGCTTTATTGCGGAACCGTAGAACCGTCCGATGCGCTGCGTTATGGACGCAGTTCATCGAAACTGCCTTCCCACCTTCTGCAATTTTCGGAGGACAAACGACCGGTCGTGGTTTGGAATATCACCCGTCGTTGCAATCTGAAATGTATGCACTGTTATGCCCATGCCAAGGACGAGTCATTTGAGGATGAGCTGACCACCGACCAGGGTTTGGAATTGATCGACGACCTAGCCCGCTTCGGCGTCCCGGTCATCCTGTTTTCCGGCGGCGAGCCACTGGTGCGCAAAGACCTTCCGGAATTGGCCGACTATGCCGTGAAAAAAGGAATGCGGGCGGTGATATCCACCAACGGCACCCTGATAAGCGCCAAAAAAGCGCAGAACCTGAAAGATATCGGTCTTTCCTATGTAGGCATCAGCCTGGATGGAATGCAAGAAGTCAATGACCGTTTTCGGGGGATCAAAGGCGCATTCAATTCCGCTTTGGAGGGCATTAAAAATTGCCAGGCAGCCGGGATAAAGGTCGGTCTGCGGTTTACGATTAACAAGTTCAATGTAAAGGAAATACCACACGTTTTCGATCTGCTGGAAGAAATGGACATCCCGCGGGTCTGCTTCTACCATCTGGTGTATGCCGGTCGCGGTTCGGAGCTGGTAAAAGACGACCTGTCCCATGAAGAATCTCGACGGGCGGTGGATCTGATTATCGATCGCACGCGGGATCTGCATGCCAAGGGCAAGCCGAAAGAGGTCCTCACGGTCGACAACCATGCCGATGGTCCTTACCTTTACCTGCGGCTGCTGAAGGAAAATACCCAGCGAGCACAAGAAGTACTCGAACTGCTTAAAATGAACGAAGGCAACAATTCCGGCCGCGGTATCGGTTGCGTCAGCTGGGACGGTGAAGTTCATGCCGATCAATTCTGGCGCCACTACAGTTTCGGAAATGTCAAAAACCGACCCTTTTCCGAAATTTGGGCGGACACCACCGAACCGCTTATGGGGCGGCTTAAAGAAAAGAAAAAACATGTAAAGGGCCGCTGCGCCACCTGCCGGTGGCTGGATGTCTGCGGTGGCAATTTCAGGGTGCGGGCTGAAGCCGTCACCGGGGACGTGTGGGCACCGGATCCGGCCTGTTACCTGACGGATGAGGAAATCGCTGACGGTGCATCCCTGGGACAGGGCTGTGGCGGATCACAGAGATAACAGAGAGAGGAAAGACACATGCTTTTTCCCGATTACAGACCAAGACGACTGCGGCGCAGTGAAGCCTTGCGTCGGTTGATTCGCGAAACGCATTTGAACGTGGACGATCTTATTCTGCCTCTTTTTGCCATCGGCGGTAAAGACGTTCGAAACCCGATCCCGTCCATGCCAGGCCAGTACCAGATGTCGATTGATCTCCTGGTGGATATTGCCAGAAAAGCGTTTGAAATGGGGCTTCCAGCCGTGATCCTGTTCGGAGTTCCGGGCAGCAAAGATCTTTTGGCCACGCGGGCATATGCCAAAGACGGAATTGTTCAAAGGGCAGTAACGGCCCTGAAAGATGCCGTTCCCGAGCTGAGCGTCATAACGGATGTCTGCCTGTGTCAGTACACCGAACACGGTCACTGCGGCGTGGTGCAAGGCCAGGTCATCGACAACGATGCCACCCTGGATCTGCTGGCCCGCACCGCTCTTTACCATGCAGAGGCCGGCGCCGACATGGTGGCGCCTTCCGATATGATGGACGGCCGGGTGGCGGAAATCAGAAATGCGCTGGATGAAAACAGCTTCGATCACATTTCGATCATGTCCTATGCCGCCAAATACTGCTCTGCATACTACGGCCCTTTTCGCGAAGCGGCCGACTCGGCTCCCAAATTCGGAGACCGGCGCACCTATCAGATGGATCCGGCCAACGCAGTTGAAGCCATCCGCGAAGCGACGATGGACATTGAGGAAGGGGCGGACATCATCATGGTAAAACCGGCGCTGGCCTATCTGGATATCATTCATCGCCTGCGGGAGGAAACAGATCTTCCGGTTGCCGCTTACAGCGTCAGCGGAGAATACGCCATGATCAAGGCTGCCGAACAAATGGGGTGGCTGGACGGCAAAAAAGTTATGCTGGAAACCCTGCTGTCCATCAAACGCGCCGGCGCCGATCTTATTTTGACTTATTTTGCCATGGACGCTGCCCGCGAACTTGCACGCTGATGTTGTTCTTCTCTCAAATGATATAAGGAAAATTAGCACCCATGCATCCAAGTAATACTTCCAAACATCCTGCCTCGCAACCCCAAGGCACCGCCAAGGAACCAACCCTGCGGCTTGTCGCCTGGGAAACCACCCGCAACTGCAACCTGAACTGCATGCACTGTCGGGCTGCCGCGACACGCGGTCCGTACAGCGGCGAATTGGATACCACCGCGGCATTGCGTCTGCTGGATCAAATAGCGGAAGTCGGCCAACCGATCGTCATTCTGACCGGCGGAGAGCCTCTGCTCCGTCCGGATATTTTTGATATTGCCGGCTACGGTACCAAACTCGGTTTGAGAATGGTCATGGCACCCAACGGAACCCTGATCACCGAAAAGATCGCCAAAAAAATGGCCGAATCGGGTATCAAGCGCATCAGCATCAGCCTGGACGGTGCCACCAAAGAAACCCATGACCGTTTCAGGGGTCAGGAAGGTGCCTACGAAGGCTCGCTTCAGGGCATTGAAATGGCCAAAAGGGCCGGCATTGATTTTCAGATAAATACAACCGTCACCAGAACCAATCTGGCCGAGATTCCCGCCATCCAGGATACGGCTGTCAAACTGGGGGCCGTAGCGCATCATATATTCCTACTGGTCCCCACCGGCCGGGGAAAGTACATCGTCGATATGGAAATCAGTGCCGAAGAGTACGAACAAACCCTCAACTGGTTCTATGATCAAAAAGACAAAACACCGCTGGAGTTGAAGGCGACCTGTGCTCCGCATTATTATCGCATTCTCAGACAGCGCGCCAAAGAGGAAGGAATAACCGTCACGTTTAAATCCCACGGCCTGGATGCGGTGACCCGCGGCTGCCTGGGCGGCATCGGTTTTTGTTTTATTTCCCACCGGGGAATCGTGCAACCGTGCGGTTTTTTACATGTAAACTGTGGCGATGTTACCCGCGTATCTTTCGCCGACATCTGGGATCAATCAGAGACATTTCTTTCTTTGCGCAAATACAGCAAACTTAAGGGGAAATGCGGCGCATGCGAGTACCGGCGAGTTTGTGGCGGATGCCGAGCAAGAGCGTTTGAAGCCACCGGCGATATTCTGGCCCAGGAACCGCTGTGCAGCTATGAATCGGTGTCCATGACCAAATGATTATAGGTAGAATTCCACTATCACACAGCCAATTACTCCCCTTTCCAGAATCATTTCACACGCCGAGTCCCATAAAACGTTTACCATAAATGTACTAAAATGGGTTCTGAAAAAACAATTGGGCATTTAATGTTTGCATAAATTCTGATATGAGTCATAATAGCATCCGATCCGGATATATGCTCCCTGCGCACCATCACCGGGCAGACACGACCGTGTAATGGATGCCAGGATGTGGAAAACCGGGAATCGATCGATAGTATAAAACCAGTATCCCCATATTGCCCCGGAGATAAATGATGAAAATAAATGCCCTGATGATTCCGGAGCCGATCACCATCGCTGAAAATGCCTCCATCACCGAGGCCCTGGAACTGATGAAGGTGAATTCTATCCGCCATCTACCGGTGGTTTCAACCGACAACCTTCTGTGTGGATTTGTGACACTGGCCGATTTGAAACAGGGTCTTATTCCGTCCATGGTCGGTTATGTATCCCTGGCCGACTTAATGATTCGCCATCCCATCACCGTCGGCCCCGGTGATGATATCGAGATCGCGGCGCAATTGATATACAAACATAAAATCAGCGGTATGCCGGTTGTGCAGTCCAACCGGTTGGTCGGCATCATTACGGAGCCCGATATCCTGCGGGCCTTTATCGATATGATGGGGATCCTCACCGGCAGTTCACGCATCGATGTGGTGATGAAGGACGAGCCGGGCGCCTTTAATGAAGCCCTGCAAATCATCAATAACACCGGTGGCGATATCATCAACGTGGGGATGACCGCCCAGCAGACCAGCCGCAAGATCTACTATTTTCGTCTGGCAGCCTGCAAGACCGATATTCTCAAGATCGCCCTGGAAGAAAAAGGATTCGAAGTCCTGCACGCCATGGACTAAGTATTCCAACTTTCACCGATATAATGTGACGATTTCAGGATCAGTCGCAACCACATACTACCGTAATGCTTGTAAACGGTAAATCGACAGCAAATCATACGCCGCAATCATTCTTTTCGAACACGAACAGGTTCGGCAAGTAAATGCTTATAGCCGTGCTTCCATCCAAATGATATAATACATTTATTCAATAAAAAAGACGGGTTCTGTTTCGATAGCCATTTAAACTGCAATATACCAGAGGAAAGGGAGCCAAACATGAACAAAAAGAGGAATTGCTGCATCGGGTTTCTAATTCTGGTCGCTATGACGATGGCTGCATGCGCCTCGGGGAAAAAACAATACGACGCCGGTATGCAGCTGAAAGAGTCAGGCAAATACCGCGAGGCAATTGCATATATGGAAGAAGCGATTGCTGTTGAACCAAAGAACGAAGAGTACCGCCTAGCTCTTGTAGATCTGAAAAATGCCCTGATCAATGAGTTAATTGTCGAAGCCGATAACGCATTGCGCTCCGAAGCGCCGCCGACAGTCGGCACCATCAACAGTGCTAAAATCAAATTCGAGGAGGCCGAACAGGTCGATCCCGCCCACCCGGCAGTCGTCGACTTTAGAACCAAACTGAAAAAAGAAGAAGAAGCCCTTCTGTCCAAAGTAAAAAAGCTACACGCCCAGGTAAAAGTTTACATCTCCAAGGAACAGTGGCTGAAAGCCTACGCTGGCCTCCAAGAAATTCAAAATCTGTTTCCCGACTATGAGGATTCCACCCAGCTAATGCAGCAAGTCTCCGATAAAGGTGCCGAGGCCATGTACTTGAGGGGTAAGAAACTCTTCGACCAGGAAAACTACAGACAATCAGTGGCAATTTTCCGTAAGGCACTCTCTCTTAAAGCCGGTCATCAGTCATCGGAAAAGTTACTGGCACTTGCACTAAAGCGCGACACAAAGGAGTATTTTATCGAACAGGGCCAGAAGGCGCTGGACGAACGCCAATGGGACAAATCCGAAAAAGCTTACCGACGCGCCCTCAGCTATGATCCGGAAGACGAAGCGCTCAAACGGGCTGTCGGCAACGTGAAGTACAAAGCGTCATTGTTTTATGTGCGTGAGTCTCGCAGTCACATGTTTGCCGGATGGCTGTTGAAGGCCTTTGATAGTTACAATCAGGCGATACTGTATGCCCATAATTCAAACCAGACCGAACTGAAAGCCATCATCGACACGCTCGGTGATGAACTCTCGACCCAGGCCGGATCACTCGCCGACCAATTAACCGGGGGGGAACATTACGGATCGGCATTGTTCTGGTATCAAAAGATCATGCACGTTCAGCCCGAGTATCCGGGCGTTTTCTTCCGTATCCAGGCAATGGAGGATGAACTCAAGCAGCGTATTCGCAAATCGATCGCCGTTTTCGATTTTGAACCACCGAGCAACGCACCGGATGCCGGCGCGATTTTTGCCAACAATTTGATAACCTACATTTTCAAATCAGCCAGCAAAGATATCAAAATTCTGGAGAGAGAGAACTTGCAATCGATACTCGAAGAAATGAAGCTGGGGCAAATCGGTGTGGTATCATCGAAAACCGCCAAGGAAATGGGACGCGTTTTCGGCATCGATGTGGCCGTCATGGGAAGTGTTCTGCGCTACAACGTAGATTCAACCAGCTATTCCGACACAAAATCCGTAACTTATCAGGTCAAAAAAACCCAAGAAAATATAGATTACCTGAACTGGAAAGCCAGAAACCCAAATCCGACCAAAGAACAGCTCGAAGAGGCACCCATCCCGTACATACATACAATGGTGGACGTGGAAAAAGAGTATAATGTTTCAACCCACAAAAAAGTTGCCTTTGTCACGGTTTCCTTCCGCATCGTGGATGTCAAAACCGGCGAGAACATCCTGGTGGATACGATCCCGCGCACCAAAACCGCCAAGGATGATACCAGTGCCGGTGTCCAGATCGCAGGTATTAAATTTGATCCCCTGGAGATTCCCACGGACACGGAATTGCTTCAGGAATTAACGACGGAGGTGGTTGCCGAACTGGGCCGTGAGGCATTGCAACCGTTGAAAAATCTTGAAAAAACCTATTACGGCCTGGGAGAAAAATACAAAGAGCGCCGGGATAGCATTCAGGCTGCCGAGTATTATATGGATGCGATCTTCACCGAAAAAGTAAAAGGGATCCCGGAATCTTCATTATCCCGGCAAGCCAAACTAAAATTAGACGAGATTTTCCGCAAATACAAAGTTCGCGCCGCGCAATAGCATATGCCATGTCCGAATGTCTAGATTTATGGATAGCAATCATTTTTATCAAACAAAATAAACTTCTTGTCTGAGCTGTCCTGCAGCCAACATCCGGTATCCAGCTTCCGGTATCCGTTGCATCTAAAAAACATGGATGACAAACATCGACAGTATTCTGTCGATATGACGCAGCCAAAACCCGGGGGCGCTTATTGCCTGTTTCTTCTCCTCCTTTTTATCTCTCCGGCCCCAGGTCAGGCGCAACTTTTGAGTTGCAACTTGACTCTCCGACCGGCTTAAGGGATAATATCCTATAATCACAAAGTCTCTTTTACAGTTTGGCTACCATTTATTTTTGCTTGAGAGTTTGCGGCCAAAGAGATTCCGATTTAGACCGCACAGCGGTCCGATTACAGATACAACAATTTTCGGCTATTTTTTCTATCTACCAAACAAACATAACGCGTTTGCGTACCAGGTTCTGTAATTAACAAATTGTTAGGGGAACTCCGGAAATGGATATAAGCGCAACTCGTCGGAACGTGTCGGTATTTTTAGTCACCATCACCGGGCTGTTTTTATTCGCCCTACCCGGAGCAACGGCGGCTGAAGACAGCTGCGGCGGCCTTGCGGACAAAATCGCTCACGGTGGGATATTATGGACTGAAAATGCCATTGTTGTGCAGGGAACAGCCGCACCGAATCTCTCGGACCCTTACAAACCGGTGTCTGCCATCAAACGTGATGCCCAAAGAGCCGCAACATTGGATGCCTACCGCAAAATTGCCGAAGTCCTGGCCGGTGTCAGCATCACCAGTGATTCACTGGCAGCGGACAATCTCCGGGTGGTGACGCGCATTCAGGCCTATGTCCCTCAACCACGAATCTGCAAGACCAAATATTACGCCGATGGGGGTGTCGATATCGTTGTCATGGCACCGTTAGGCGGAAAACTGGCAAGAGCCCTGTTGCCGGATGCCGGTGCCAATGTCGCGGTCTCGATGTCAAAGTTTACCGGATTAATCGTCGATGCCACGGATTTGCCGTTTACACCGGCGTTGTTACCCAGACTACTGACACCCGACGGTTCGGTACTTTTCAGCCAGGAGAATCTTAAAATTGAGGTGGTGCAGAAGGGTCAGGCCGTAAGATATGTGCATTCCGCAGCTGCAATCACGAGGGAAATGGTGGGCCACAGCCCACTGCGGGTGAAAGCCGTCGCGCTGGGTACCCTGGCGCCCAGCGACCTGATTCTCGAGGCGGATGCGGCAGCCGAACTGCAAAATCTGCCGGCTTATTTGGGGAACGGAAAAGTCGTCATCATCACACCGGCACTTCACCGGATTGAATGTGAAGATCTGTATGCCAAAGTGAACGATCGTCTGATTGACTGGGAAAGAAAAATCGCGCTGGCAAAAGGATTCGGCCGGATAAATTTCTCAGGCAAGCAGGAAGAAGCCGTCCGTATGAGGATGATGGAACGGGCGGCCGAAGTGGACGCCCAGAGAAAGCTGCTGGAAATCCTGCTGGAAGTAAAGATCGACGGGAAAAAACAATTGAAAAACACGGCCGACGCATCCCGGCACATCCAGGGGGTCGTAAGAAACGCGGTTCGCTGCGGCGCCAAATTTTACCGGGACGGAACAGCCGAAATTGTATTGGCGGCACCGATCGATGGAATGGCCACCAAAGGGGCGGGTCTGGGCCGCTCGGCCCTCCAGCCCCTTGGGACCGAAGCAGGCGCTGCAGCCACCGGGCTGATTATCAACGCGGTTGATCTGAAATTTCAACCGGCGTTGTCCCCGGAGCTGCTTACGCCCGATGGTACGGTGCTTTACAGCCAGGCGGATGCGGCCCGGGGCTGGGTGCAAAAGTACGGCGTTGCCGGATATCACCCGACGGTTGCTGCCGCAAAATCCGATCCCAGAGTCGGTGATAAACCTGTTATCGTAAAGGCGGACAGCGTCACCGGCTCACCGCACCGTCTGGTACTAGCCGCCGAGGAGGGAAACAAAATAAATCAAATAAAGACAATGGCCGGTCCATTCCGTCAGGGTCGTGTCGTTATTGTTACCGAGAACACGACGGTACATTAGTTGCCGGTCTTCACCGCGAAACGGGATTCAATTATCCGTGGTTTCAAACTCTCGAATTCCTTTCACGGCTAAGATGCAGGCCGCTGAAAAATCAGGCCTCCGGTTGACTAAAGTTATCGCATCGATGGAATTTTAACTTGATCATGGAAAATAACATTATTTTGCAAACGATTACGCAGTGCGGCAAGAGGTGTATCTTATGAACGATCGAACGACCATCATGTTGTTCATCCTGGTAACTGTATTCTTGGCAGTTGCATCCAATACCGATGCCCCGGCGATGGAAGTGACGGCCAGAGGGTATGGAACGATCTACGGCAACGACAAAGCGGCCGCGCGGGACCGAGCTTTAGAAGACGCCCAGAGAAAGGCTGTCGAACAGGCCATGGGTACAATGATCTCCGCCGAAAGCATCACCCAGAACTATCAGCTGTTCGATGACCGTATCCTGAGCCTTTCCAGCGGGTATATAAAAACGTATCGAATTGTATCTGAATCGGCGGCAGGCGGCGAAATGGAGATCGAGATTGCGGCCGAAGTCGGAATGGAAAAACTCAGTGACTCCCTTCAGGCCATAAAAAGTTTAATCCGGCGCATGGACAAGCCCAAAATAATGGTTTTGATCGCCGAGCAATCCATTCGTGAAGAGGGGCAGACCGATGCCGACAAGGACTCCGGCAGTGTTGTCTTATCCGCAACAAACCTGGGGATTGCTGAAAATGCATTGATCGAATATTTTCGCGCTCAAGGATTTGACTTTGTCGATCGCCAGGCATTGGCCGGTCGGCTCGAGGTCGCTGATCCGCTGACGCTCGTCAGCGATCAGGAAAAAATTCGAAAAATTGCACATTTAACCGACGCCCAGATGGTGATCTTCGGCCGGGCACAGTCTCGTACCGGTGGCAAGGTGAGCGGCATATATTCGGGTCAGGCCAATATTTCGCTGCGCGCGCTAAAAACAGATACCGGAGAAATTATTGCCGCTTCAACCGACCATGCGGCGGTGCCTTTTGTTGATCCTTCCACCGCCAATACCAAAGCCCTTTCTGAGGCTGCAACCAGGATCAGCCGCAAGCTGATGGATCAAATCCTGCGCCAATGGCAGAGGGAATCCGGTGGTACGCGCAATGTGACTTTGAAGATCAGGGGCGTATCCTATGCCGAAGTCAGAAAATTCAGAAGCTGGCTGCCCAAATACGTGCGCGGTATCAAATCGGTTCACCAGCGCAGCGTGCAGGGCAACCTAGCGGAGCTGGACATCGACATGCAGGGATCGGCCCAAAACCTGGCGGACGAACTGAGCGAAAAAAAATTCAATGATAAAACCATCGAAGTGCTGGACCTGTTGCCGAACAAGGTCAACATCGAGCTTAAATAGGGGTGAGACGTGATTACCGACCGCATATCGATCAGATTGTTAATTGCAGCAAGCGCTTTGGCACTTATCCTCGTCCTGCCCACGTCCGCCCTGGCATCGGCCAGAGTTGAATATCTGCAAGGCGCGGTTCAAATCGGCAGCACCGATTCAGGTCCCTGGCAGCCATTGGAGAAGGGGATGGCTGTCACCGCGAACAAATTCATTAAAACCGGCAAAAACGGATACGTGGAACTGACACTGCCGGACAGGTCGATCGTGCGACTGGCTCCCGGCACGTTGTTTGAGCTCGAAGAATCATTCTTTCCCCGGAACAAGCCGCGCCGCTTTTCGGCCCGACTCCTTCTGGGGAAAATCTGGGCCAGAGTGTCCCAAAAAATCGGTCCCCGAAGCGGCAGCTTCAATACCCGCACACCGACGGCTGTGGCCGGAGTACGGGGAACCGTGTATGATCTGAGAACCGCGGCCGATAAAAGCACCGAAATCCGGGTTCATGCCGGCCGGGTAGCAGTCGGTCCTGCGCTGGTTGCGGCGGGCGGACCGAAAGAAGAAATTGCCTGGCCCCAACAAGTCACCGAGCAGAAGTGGGAAGAAATCATTCTGGGAAAACTGCAAAAACTGCACATCGGACCGGACGGCAAGCCGGGAGAACCTACCCGCTTTGACCCGCAAATGGAAAGGGACGAGTGGACCGAATGGAATATTGAACGAGACAGGAGTATTTCTGAGTAGTAACCGTTTGAAATCGATGCTTTTGAGTAGTTACTAGCCGACCAAGAATCGATTCTTAAATATCAAATTCCAAAACCCAAATAACAAACAAATAAAAAATCTCAATTTCAAATGACCAAAACCGGTTTTGAATTTTGGTCATTTGGAATTGGAATTTGTCCTTCGACCTGGCTCAGGATGGTGAGTCCTTCGACGTTGCTCAGGACCGTGAGCCTGTCGAACGGCTTGTCGAACCATTTGGGATTTTGAGCTTTGATATTTGGAATTTTACCCGAGTCACAGCCTGACAACTGTCCCTTTATCCATATTAATTATTCCATTTTTTTCGAGCCGATTGCATTCAGCCGGAGGGTGATGGGTCTATCTTCTTCGCCCTGCCCGGCAAACCGCACCGGGCCGGGCCGACGGTAGTCATCCTCGTCTTCCCCGGCCGCAAGCCATCTTTCGCGCAGCGCTTTTGCGACTCGAAAGGCATTTGACTCGACATCGACGACACTTTTTTCAAGCACCAGGGTCAGTTTGCCTTTGCGCTCTTCCAAATGCATCAACGGTGCAATCGGAACGCCGATCGGTTCCCAATCCGAAAACTTGAACTCCAGGTTTTTAATAGCCGCCATTTGGCCGGTGGCGCCGTTGGCGATAAGGCTGAAAACAGTCAGCCCGAGGTTATAGGTGTAATTGCAGTCAAAGCGGGTGGGATCATTTCCGCGACCGTCGTACCCGTAAAAATGGGTCTGGGTCTTGAAATTCGGCACCGTTTTCTTAAAGATCTTTTCAAGCGGTGCCGGCACCTTTTCGCCGGAACCGATGGCGCCCTCTTTCACCAGAGCCTGTTCGAGGGTCTTGACGGAAAAAATGGGCGGCCTTTTCAGCAAAAAGGCACCATCCGGATAATTTTCGAACAATATCGGTCCGAACATATCCGGATCCAGACCGCCTTTTTTCAGAATCTTCCGGTAGTACTCCCGCCTGATGCCGAGCCGGTAGCGCCCCTGTTCCTTAAGGATATTCAAATAGTCTCTGACCAAGCCCATGAGCACCTTGTCGGTTTCGACCAGCGAAAATTGAAAGTTGCCATGGCTGTCTCTTTCGGTGAGCAGCCCCTCCCGGAAAAACTCGGGAATATCATTGAACAGATCGTCATCGCGTGTATTCCAGATCGTAAAGGAACTATCTTCCCGTGATCGCTGGGCCAGTCTGCGCAGGTGCCCCATTTTGTCCTCCAGCAAAGGAAAAGCGGTATGAAAGTCGGTATCGTGCGTGGCGTTGTAGGCGGCGATGATGGTATTTAATTTGATGATAAACACTTGAATTTCATTTATAAATTCAAGTACGCCCTCCGGGATCACAATCACGCCGTAGTTCTTGCCCACCGCCGCTCTTTTTACAATTCCGTCACAGATGACACGGGACAGGTGGCGCAGCGTCATTCCGTAAGCAGTAAAATTAATTGCGCCCTTATAGTCGGCTTTGGCCAATCTATCCTGATCCACATAGTTAGCCAGATCCTCACCGATCAGAGTCATATTGGCATGCGTCTGGAGTGCGACTTCCAGGGCCAGATGACTGGCCACCCGCCCCATGACTTTACAAATATGCCAGTATTTCACATCGGATCCGGCGTCGGTGCACAGGTTGCTGACCGCATTGGCAAATGCCCTGGCGGCGGTATGGAATCCGAATGACATGGCGCATAACACCTTTCCATCCGCGTCTCTGACCTGTATATCTCCGTCGATGGTCTTGGGAACGCCGATAATCTGAACACCGTCGTCGAGGAGTTCCTGAGCCAGGAATGCAGCATTGGTATTGGAGTCATCACCACCGACAATCACCAGGGCGTCCAGGCCGAGGTTTTGGCAGGTTTCCCTGGAAAGGAACATTTTCTCGGCTGTATCAATTTTAGTCCGGCCGGTTTTAATCATGCCGAAGCCGCCCAGATTGCGGTAAGCATCCACCAGCTCGGCCGTAAGCTCGATGGCTTCATTTTCTATGATTCCGTCCGGTCCAAGGATAAAGCCGTATACTTTCGTGTCCGGATTGGCCCGCCGGGCGGCGTCCCAAAGACCGGCGATCACATTATAC
>Ga0126326_1000147_pt1 | contig 35853 bp, 36 predicted proteins | sample InaspJWI67metaG_FD_94485 | JGI IMG/M metagenome (GOLD analysis project Ga0126326, IMG submission 94485) | Marine gutless worms symbiont microbial communities from Oahu, Hawaii - Inanidrilus sp. 1 OAHU.JWI-67 metaG | ecosystem: Host-associated > Annelida > Digestive system > Unclassified | place... | reverse complement strand
TCCTGGTTCATGGGTGGTGTATCCTTTCCTTTTTAGTGTGGCCGGTTGACTGCTGCTAACAATCTACCGGTGGATACACCGCCTTTTCCTTTAAACACAACTTTTAAATATAACTCCATGAAAGAGCGAGCCCGTTTGATCCAGGGCGAACTATCCATAGAATCACAACCCGGCAAAGGGACGGCAATCAAGCTGGCTATACCCTTAGAGTTAGGGGTTGAGGCATGAACCTTATGGGGGTTTCCACTTTGCTACAACAAGCTGCAGGGTATTCTGGCGAAGGCGAATAAAGTGTAACCGTTTAGGGATAAAAGGTTCAAGGGTTCAGGATTCAAAGGTTCATGGGTGGGGGGGGTTAACGCTGAAAGCATACAGTGTAGGGAAGGCATGAGAATAGATGGATTTGAAGATAGTGAGGCATGGCAGTTGGCCCGGGTGTTAACTCGCAAGGTCTATGGTCTGACAAAGAAGGCCGGGTTTGCTCGTGATTTCGGATTGAAGGGACAAATTCAGGATGCAGCAGGTTCATCCAGACAAGGTCAACAAAAGAAAAATAACCCAGAACCCAGAACGCTGAACTCAGAACCATAGATTGGAGGAACCCATGCGTAAGATTCGTATCCTGTTGGCGGATGATCATCAGATCTTCCTTGAGGGGTTGAAAAGCCTTCTAGAGCCTGAGTTTGACCTTGTGGGAACGGTGGAAGACGGAAAGGCTTTGGTGAAGATGGCCGAAAAGTTCTGCCCCGATGTTATTGTTGCCGATATCTCCATGCCATTGCTCAATGGGATTGAAGCCGTTCGTCAAATTAAAAAATCCGATCATCAGACCAAAGTCATCATTCTCACCATGCATCCAGATGTGAGTTTTGCCGCCTTGGCGTTTGAAGTCGGCGCATCCGGTTATGTTATTAAGAAATCCGCTTCGCGTGAACTCATCAGAGCCATCAATGATGTGATGATGGGAAAAACTTATGTAACGCCGGAAATAGCCGGGGAGCTGCTCAAGACTTATACTAGTGGCCAATCCGGGGAGAAGGAATTCAAACATAAGCTGACCGTACGGCAAAAAGAGATTCTCCAGCTTATAACAGAAGGGTATGTAACCAAAGAAATTGCCGACATCCTGTACATCTCCGCAAGAACAGTCGAGAGGCATAAATATAATATGATGCAGGAACTTAATGTTAAAACCACTGTCGATCTCGTTAAATACGCCATTAAGGAAGGGGTCGCTTTCATTTAAGAGATAAGTTGAACAGCGAACCGCAGAATTTTAAGGATGGAATCGCTGCGTTCAGTACTTTAAATCAATAAAAATCGATCGTTCGACCCTGAGGCTCTCGACGGGTAGAATCCCTCCCTTCGTCATTCGATATTCGTTTTTTCAACACGCATGGTGCGTATTGCTCTCCCCCTTGCTTTTTTATGTCCGCCCCCTTGCAACGTTCTGTGAAATGGCGACTCCCTTCGGTCAAAATATCGCTCAACCCACCCTGCGGCGGATCCGCCGGAAGCGGAACACCCGACACCCGAAAACTATATCTTTCCGATACACATTGGAGCGAAGCGAAAATCCCATCTGAAGCGAAGCAGAAGCGAGGACCCCTCGATAAGATATCATCGCATCTTACGGAGGAGTTACGCTGCAAGATGCTACTACGTATTTTCCGCCATCACATTTGGGTAATATTTCCTTAAAGAATACGTAATTTCGCGAATTGACCGGATGCCGAATGATCAATATTTATGATTCAAGGAACGTGGAATTTAAGTATGTTCAGCCACCAAGACAGGTCGACACAAAGTACAAGGAACTTGAAGCTCAAACCTTTATCAAAATGATGGGGACTTATTACTGAAAAAACGACATCGAGGGAAGTCTCCTGCAGTCTTAGTGGCAGAACTATAAATCGAAACGCCTAAGTTCAAAATTCTGATTCATGGCAAGGAAACATGAAAAAGACCAGTGTGCTTTTAGCAGAAAGACATCCGGCACTGGTGGAAAGCATACGGGATTTGCTGGAAACCCTGTTCGAAACGGTCATTATGGTGTCTGATGAGAAATCACTGATAGAGACTCTGGACCGATTCGATCCGGACATGGTTCTTGTTGATCTGGCGCTGTCTGTCACCCAGGTGCAGAATGTGGCAGAACTGCTCCATCGGCATGATCCTGAGTTAAAGTTCATCGTTTTAAGCACCATTGAAGGGCGGGATGTGATGGAACGCTGCAAATCTTCAGGGGCATCGGGCTACATTATGAAGCGCTCATCTTTCCAGAATTTAATAAAGGCGGTGAAGGCCGTCCAAAATGGCGGCACGTATTTTTCTATCGACAGCGATATCCGGGAATGAGCCAACGTGACTTTGGGTCATGATTTTATTTGAAATTTCGCCAAACACTTCGCTGTAAGGCGGATCGATCACTTACTTTTTTTAACATTAACCAAAGGAGGATACAAATCGAAGTCCATTCGAAGTCCATAACCTCGATGGTCACATTGGGACGGACCCCCTGCCCTCCGAAATTCGATCACGAGGCAGAGCTTCAACCTTGACCATGGGAGAAAGGAGGTAAAAGCGGCATAAACGAACAATTAAGCCGTCATTGGATTCGAAGAACTGCAAGCCTGGAACGTTTCCGGGCTGAACCCAAATCAGAAATTTAGAAAAGGAGGTTTTATAATGAAAAGTGACAAGTCAACAGCAAAAGGGCTAAACATCTCAACTCGTTTCGTCACTGTCTGGGCTGCCGTAGTGGTTGCGTTATTGCTGGTGATCCCGGCAGTCGCGCCGGCGGCGAACTACAAAGCGTCGCCCATCAAATACGACAAGCGGACCATCAGGAGCGACTACATGGTGGCTCCGTCCAACGCCATTGCCGTCGGCCGGGTCGGTGCCAACAAAGGCAAGCTCCTCTGCGCGGCTGGTGCGCTCGACGAGCTCATTGTCATGGATCCCGACACCGGTAAGGTCATCAGGACCTACGGTGAAGAGTATGGCGTTGTCGGCCTCGATGACGTTTCAGAAGGGCCTGACGGCACGCTTTATTTCTCGAATATCCCGATCGGCAAGATCGGCTGGATCAAACCGGATGGCACCCATGGCCACATTGATGCCAAGCCCTGGATCAATCCCATTGCGGTGACCCGGGATGGTAAATGGCTTTACTGGGGCATCACGATCGGCGATGACGAACTCTGGCGCTACCCGCTGGGCAAGGATGGCCTGCCGAACGGACCGGCGGAGCTGGTCGAGCAGAATCCCGGCTGGGCGAACAGCATGGATCCCTCTCTTGACGGGCACATCTATTCTCCGCTCAACATGTATGGCGACGTCCGAAAGATCAACCCGGAGACGGGAGAGATAACGAAAATCTTTACCGATCTCGAATTCCCGTCGGCGGTCGATATCGACGACTCCACCGGGTTGCTCTACTCGACCGAGTTCCACCTCGGCTACATCACCCGCATCGACCTGAATCAGAAAAACCCTATGAAAGCGAAGAGAATCCTCGCGGTCGTCCCGCCGGCCACGGATAACATCGCGGTCACTGACATCGTCAATAAGCAAGGCGGCCGGGCGCGGGTATTCGGCTCCTCCTTCATCAAGGACTGGATCTTCGAAGCCTACGAGAACGGCGATCCGCCACGCACCATCGCGAGGGGCGGGATGATGCCCATGCAGATTAGTGTCCTGAGGACCAAGAACGGCGACCGCATTTTCACGCGGGACCTCGGCGGTATTCAGGAGTTCTTACCGGAAGAAGGCCGCACCCAGAGGGTCGCTCAGGGAAATTTCTGGGCTTATGCGGAGGACAAGCAGTTTGACCGTGGCCACAAGCGTTTCACGGACGATATCGACTGGACGACAACGGGTGATTACTACCTGACGATCCCCTGGGGCAAGGTCATGCAGCCCACCGCAGATGGCCAGTTTATTACGGGCGGTAACATGATGGAGAACGAAGGCAATCGCCTCGCGATCGTTGACCCGGTCACGGGTAAAAGCAGCCGTACGATAAAGAACATCGAGTTTGTCCAGGACGCTATCATGGTGGGCAAGGACGTCTACTACGCCGGCGGATTGTCGAAAAACTGGCCCAAAGCCGGGGAAATTATTCGCATCACGCCGACCGACACGCGGGAGACCGTCTTCAAGGGCAAGAACTTTGTCGGCTTCGCGCGCAGCGATGACATGGCTTTCGTCAGTGATGTCGACGCAGGCAAAATCTACCAGGTGGTCAAGAACGGCAAGTGGCTCAGCCAGCCCGTTGAATTCGTTTCGGGTCTGGACGGGCCGCAGGGAATGACCCTCGGCATTCACGGGGACCTGATCGTGATGGAGAAGACGGATGATCCCTACAACGGACGCATGCTGAGCATTGATCTCAAGAGCAAGGAGATCACGGTGCTCGCGGATGCCCTGGGTGTCGATCCGTCAGTGGAAAAACGCAACTGGAAGGTTCTCAAGCCGCACGCGACGGTCGCCCAGACATTAGACGGAACCATCTACTTCACCGAGCCCGGCGCCACCAGCTTCAGCGTTCTCAGACCGCAGAACTGATGCGCTTGTCTCAGGCATTGTCATAGCAAGTAAGAGGCCCGCCTCTGGGCAACACCGCCCTGAGGCGGGCCTCAACACCAGTGATCGCACAGCGTTCATCCGAATAAAAAATAAACCACCTGCCGACAGAAGCTGGTAGCTTCGGGGACCATGGATTCGAGGATTTAAGTGAAAACCATTTCAGAGTGTTTTTCTAACCCATGAATCCGTGAACACTTTTGGGGTAAAAATTGAACTGAAGCCTTCGCCTAAGGGCCAAGATTTTCCCCCAATCCCCAAATGGGATAAAAAAACAGGAGAAATCCAAAATGAAATCACACAAATTCAAAATATTGATTCTATTGGCACTTGGAATCGGCGTCCTATTGCCTTCCATACTCGCCGCACAAGACCCGCCCGCACGGTTTCATCACGTTCGCCTGAATGTAACGGACCCTAAGGCTTCAATTGATTACTACAAGAAGTTCTTCAGCGCCGTACCCGTCAAGTTTCGAAGTGTTTCGGACGCCCTCCTGACCGACCGCTCTTATATCTTGTTCAACAAGGTCTCCCAACCCGCCCCGATCAATGACGGGACCGCTCTTTGGCACATCGGCTGGGGCGGCATCGACGGGCCCAGCGAATACAAGTGGCGGACCGCCCAGGGAATGAAGTGGGCGAAAGACCTCGTGACAGTCGGCAAAGACCAAGCCTATTTCATGTATGCTTCCGGACCGGACAAGGAGGAAGTCGAGGTTTGGACGGGAACGCCCTATCAGCGCTACAACCATGTTCACCTGCTTGCCAAGGATCCCAACGTTACCCGGGACTGGTATATCAACCATCTTGGCGCCCTTGGAAAGAAAGACCAGGTCCCAAATCCCGGAGCACCACCCGCCGGCATGACCTTTGGCGACGATCCTGAGAAACTGTTCGGCGCCATCTGGAACACCTTTGCCATCGTCGACGGCGTGATATTTAACATTTTCGTCAAACCCGACAAACCGGTTTTTTGGTATGACGGTGAAGTAGTCGACGAATTCGAAGAGACCGACGGACACGTGATCGACCACTTCGCCTTTTCCTATCCTGATATCCAGCCCGTTTATGAGCGCATGAAGGCCAGCGGCGTCAGGATCGTCAAGAGAATCGCGTGGGACGATAAGCTCAAGATGAAAAGCTTCTTCGTTCGCGCACCTGACGGCGTGCTGGTGGAGATCGTCGAGGCCGATCCGCTCCCCGATGCCTCATGGCTTCGCCACGTGCATTCGGAAAACAAATAGGGTCCTATATGCTCAAGCGAGGAAAACCGGATTGTCCTTGGCGCGTGTGTCCGGCTAGAGCAAACAATAAAACCAGGAGGAATTAAAAATGACATTCCCCACGAAAACTTACCAAGGAACCCCCGGACAGACCTCACTTTACTACATCATCTTCGGGAAGAAAAAATTACCGCGTGAGCTGGCCCTGGAATACTGGACCAATCCCCATGCAACGCTTGTGGCTCGCTCTGGAGGCGCCCACCAATACAGAACGCACATGCTCGAGCTCGACATCGAGCGGAACGGGTGCTGGCCTCAGTCGGAGGGAGTGCAGACCCGTTTCCCGGATGGCTGGAGACCGGACGGCATTGTGGAAGCGAGAAGCGACGTTCCTGGACCCGTCCGCCCTTGCGCCGACGCCGGTGATGGACTCCATTCTGCATGACGAACAGTATTTCCTGGAGCGAGGTTTGGCGTATTTGACCCAGCCAAACGGCTCCCTCTGGCACCGCGAAGAGTTGGCGCCTGCCATGGCGGATCTGCAGCGGCCGGAAACACGCCTCATCGCCTTGCTCAGGCGTCGAGAGGGCGTGACCCAGGACGAGTTCGCCGAGTTCGTCCAGAAGAACCTGGTCACCGCGATCACTCAAAGGGACGGCATCGTGGAAACAAAGACCGTGATCTTCGCACCCTACGACAAGAGCGTTTGGCCATCCGTCGGCCTATCGCACGAGCACCCGACGGAACAGCAGTACCACGGAGCGATAATGCTGGCCGGATGCAACCGCATCGCGGTCGAACAGATGTTCCGCTCAGACGCATTCCAGACAACACTCGAGCGCCAGGGCATGATGTTCGAATGACTCCACAGCGTCGAGGTGAAAAACACCGTCTTCATGGTCGAAGAGGGTGAGCTCCAGCTTCCCGCCCTGCGCGGCTTAGTGATCGCGAGAATCCTCAGCCGGATCGGGGCGACCAGCCAGGCCGAGGAACCGGTACTGAGTCAGGTGCTCGCGGTTCCCGAATCGAAAAAGTGACGCGGGGGGCGGCCTGCGTCGTCCTCAGTACCTTGATTTTCCCAAATCAACAGAGAAAACAGGAGGATGCACACAATGAAAGACGAAAGAGTAAGCACCCCCGGGCAGATCTCGATGACCTACTTCACCTTCTATCACGGGCAGCATTCCCGTGAACTGTGCAGGGATTTCTGGCGCGACCCCCACGCGATGGTGGCCGCCCGAGGTCGTGGCGGGCATCTCTATCGGCAGCATCATTTCGATCTGGACCGGGTGGACGTATGGCCTCGGATCGACGGCTTGTCTCATGACATGCCGAAAGACTGGATGCCGGACGGTTGCGACGAGCTCGTGATGGACGATCCCACCCTCATGACCCCCGAAGAGGCGGGGATGTTCATGGGAGATGAACACAACTTTCTGAGACGCGGATTGATCTACGCGTCGCCAAAGGGCCAGTATTTCTGGCATCGGACCGACAACTCGCCATTGACCATCGACGGCAAGATGTCCGGGCAGAGAATCTATGTTTTTCTCCGGCGCCGCGACGGCGTTAGCCAGTCGGATTTCACTGACTTCGTCCAAAATCAGCTCATCGCAGCAATCATCGAGAGAGACGACATCCTCGAAGCCAAGTCGTACCTTTTCGCCCCCTACGACGAGAAGGCCTGGCCATCTCTTGGATTGGCGCACAATCACCCGGCCGAGCTGCAATACCATGGCTCCATCCAGTTGGGCGGCGAGAGCGGACTTGCTATTGCGAAGATGTTTCAATCCGAGGCGTTCCAGTCCACCCTGGCTCGCCAGGGCGAGATCTTCGAGGCCGTTTTCAGCGTCGGTGTGGAATCCTCCTACAAGATGGTCGAAAAGGGCAAGCCGACGCTCGCCGGGCTGCGTGGCTATACCTGCGCTCGGATCATCTCCCAGATCGGGGCCGTCAATCACACGGAAGATCCGGTGCTGAGTAACGTCGTTACAATTCCCGGGGCATGAATCAACAGATCTGATGCGGCCGCGGGGAAAAAGTGAGTGACTGAAATGAACAAATTATCAGCGCTGTTCCATGAATTATTGGGGCTCATGGATGTGAAAAGTCTTCCTTGCAGGCGTTCCAGACGATGTTCAAGAGTGACAAGTACGTCGAAGCCGGGAGGCTGCGCCGTGCGGCGCTTGAGGCAATGATCTCCGTCCCCACATCGCCGTCTGCAGAGCACGATGCAGAGGCAAAGTAGGACGAGATTGCAAGTCGATAACAGCGCGCAGGCCGTGAATGATGGCCGCGTTATCTCCGGTGTTTTGTTTTTCGACAACCGGCTGATCGCCGGTCAACCGAAACCAGGAACAGCAAAAACCATTAGATGTTCATAGCAGACTTCCTTGGACGTCGGAAAACAAACCGGACCTATCAGGAAAGAAATCTCGCGATGATTGATCAAAAGACATCCACAGAACGCTTGGAACAGGCATGCGACTTGGACGACACTGCGGCAGCATTGCATGCCGCCTGCAACAAAACGAGAATATTACGGCGAAGCCGGGGCGCGCGAATAACTTTGTGCGCATTCATGGTTTGCATCGTGGTCGCCTGCCTGTGTATCGAATCCGTATATGCCGACGATACCAATACTGACCAGGACCCGACGAAGGCCGGCGATAGCGTCCAGAATACCGGCCAGGATCCGACGAATCCCGTCACACGCTTAGACATTCGTTTACAAAACGATGAGCTTCCATACGACTCAAACTTCAACAACAACGATTCAGATACGTTGATCCTTCGTGCCGACGCACCGATACCACTGGGCACGAAGTCGAACCCGCTGGGTATCCTGGCCTTCCGTATGGATATTGCTATGTCATCCGTGAGGACCAACGTGCCGGGAGAGACGGGGAGTTATGAACTCGGTAGCACCTACTTGCAATTCCTGCATATTGTACCTCCGTCTTGGGGGAATCTTCCCAAGAGCAGTGCCTGGGCTTGGGGTTACGCGACCCAGATGCCCACGGCCACGAATGGTCGGCAGGAAAGGACGGATATTATATTGTTTGGCGCCAAGTGGGATATGAAAATCGGTTCAAATCCCAAAGTACGAAACGGTTCTTACACCACACCCGTGTTGAAGTATTACTACGGTCCCGGCGAGACCGACAGGGGGTTCGACAAAATCAATGGATTACACTTGCAGCCTGTTATCAACTTCGGCATCCCAGCGGGTATCGATTTTATTACGCTGTGGGGGAACTTCGACTGGATTGTCACTTTCGAAGACGGTGTGGCGCGTCCGCAGCAAAAGAGTGGTGACTACTTCATCCCCTGGGACATTACCTTCGGCAAGATGCTCTCCGGAGGGAAAGTGGTTGTTTCGGCCACCTTTGCGGGCGATCTATTTAGCTCCGAAGGGTTTGAACAGTTTGACGAACGGTTTTTGATCCGGATTGGGTTCTTTTTCTAGCCAGATCGGATGTTGCAAAGGTTGGGGTCAAACCGGATCAGGCCTACACATTTGATAAAGATAAAATGGTGTTCATGTTCTATTTTCTACATAGGATCCAACTATGAAACTTCTACGTGAACCCCTGTTCCACTTCCTTGTCATCGGCGCAGCCATCTTTGTGCTTTATGGATACATGGGACAGGAAGACGCCGCAGAACAGGAGCGGGCCATCACCATTACAGCCGGCGAGATCGGTTGGTTGACCGACACCTGGCAGAAGCGCTGGAACCGGCCGCCAACCCCGGAGGAGCGTGAGGGACTGATCAAACAGTATCTTCGTGAAAGGATACTCTACCGCGAGGCGGTCGCCATGGGGCTCGATCGGGACGATACGTTCATTCGCCGCCGGCTCGCACAAAAGCTGGAGTTTCTTATTCGGGATTTAATTAGTCCGAAGCCGCCTGCGAAGGAAGAACTCCAGTTATATTTTGAAGCACATATGGATCGGTATCAGCCGCCCGATCTGATTACGATGACCCATGTCTTTTTCGACCCGGACAAGCGAGGGGACCAGACCCTTAAGGATGCTGAAAACATTAAGAGCGGACTGGCGGCGCTGAAGCAGCCGCCTCAAGATGCCAAGGCCTTCGGTGATCCGTTTATGCTGCAAAGCTATTACCCGGAGCGTTCGCAAGCCGAACTGGCAAAGCTTTTCGGCAGCGGCTTTGCGCGGCCGATGTTTGCGCTTGCTCCCCGGAAGTGGCACGGCCCGCTGTTATCCGGTTACGGCACGCACCTGGTCTATGTGCATGATCGCCAGGAATCAGAACCGCCCGCGTTTGCCGAAGTCGAAGCACAGGTCCGGCAGGATTGGGAGAATGACAAGCGGAAGCAGCTCAATGAGCAGTATCTCGCCAGACTGATGGACCGCTACAACGTGACCATTGAAGATGCATCTAACGGTGAAAAAGCCGGTGATTCCAAGGAGCAGACCCGATGAGTAAAGTCCGGAGGGTGCGATGTATCTTCTTTGTGGTGATGCTGCTCGTGGTGGGCTTTGGCCCGGCAGTCAATCTGCACGCCCACGAGATCCGTCCCGCGCTGCTGAATATCACCGAACAGAAGCCCGGATGGTTTGAAGTCACCTGGAAGGTGCCGGTGCTTCCCGGCTACGAGTTGAATATCAGGCCGGTGCTTCCCGCCGGCCTGGAACCCTATGGGCCGGCTTCAAGCCATGAGGTTCCCGGGGCCAAGGTCCAGTATGCCACCTATCAGGCCAAAAGCGATGCCCTGGCCGGTGAAACCATCACCATCGTAGGGCTCACAGCCACGCAGGTCGATGTGATAGTGTGGATCAATTTTTCCGATGGCACGACGCAATCAACCATCCTGAGGCCGGCGAGCCCTTCCTTTACCGTTCCCACTCCCGGTACCAAGGGGGCGGTTGCCTGGATTTATCTGCGGTTGGGTGTTGAGCACATCCTCCAGGGGATCGACCATCTGCTGTTCGTCCTGGGTCTGCTCCTGATCGTGGGCAGTCGCTACACCCTCATCAAGACCATCACGGCCTTCACCATCGCCCACAGTATCACCCTGGCGATCGCCACCCTGGGCTACGCCAGTGCCCCGGTGCCGCCCCTCAATGCCGCCATAGCGCTGAGCATCCTGTTCCTCGGTCCGGAGATCGTGCGGGTTTGGCGCGGCCAGACCAGTTTCACCATCCGCCATCCGTGGGTGGTGGCCTTCGCCTTTGGTCTGCTGCACGGCTTCGGTTTTGCCAGCGGGTTGAGCACGATCGGGCTGGAGAGGGAGGAGATTCCGGTGGCGCTTCTGCTCTTTAACGTGGGCGTCGAGATCGGCCAGCTTTTCTTTGTCCTGATCATTGTGATGCTGGAACGATCCTTCCGCATTCTCGATATCCGCTGGCTGCGCTGGGCCAAAATCCTGCCGGCCTATAGCGTTGGCAGCCTGGGCGCCTTCTGGACCATCCAGAGGGTGGCCATCATGTTAGGAGGATTTGTCAAATGAGAACATATTCACCGCGCATGGGAATACTTAAAAGGCTTTTGACTATTTTATTCATTTTGGGGTGGGCGCAGGTAGCCCGGGCCCATGTGGAAGGCGGACAGGCAGCGGGTTTCATCACCGGTTTACAGCACCCCTGGTCCGGGCTCGACCACATATTGGCCATGATTGCCGTTGGGCTCTGGGGGGCGCAGCTCGGCAGCCCGGCCCTTTGGCTGCTACCCATCGCTTTTCCCATGATGATGGCCATGGGCGCCATGATGGGGTTACTGGGGATTCCCGTGCCCGTGGTCGAGATCGGGATTGCGCTGTCCGCGATTATTTTGGGGACGATGATATTGGTCGAGGTGCGCCCCAAGCTGGCTCTGGCCATGGCGATGGTCGGATTTTTTGCGATCTTTCACGGGCATGCACACGGAACCGAATTGCCACCAGGGCAGAGCGGGCTCTTGTACAGCATGGGATTCGTGATCGCCACGGGTTGTCTTCACGGTCTGGGCATTGCACTCGGCCTGGTCAATGGCCTGCCGGCGGGCAAATTAGCTCTGCGAGGTGCCGGTACGTTTATCGCGGTAATGGGCGTGGTGTTTCTTTGGAGATCATTGACATAATAGTCCAAGGGTCACGTCATATATATACCTAAACTGACCGGTTCCAGGTTCCAGGTTCAAGGTTCAAAGGTTTGATATATTGAAATTTTTCAAGAACCTGAATGAAATTCTGAATTGACGAGACGATCTAACAAGTCGAGGTGCTCGACTCCGACTTTACAGACCGATCCCTTTTAATAAGGTTGTTTAAGATTTTTTAACCCTGAACGTTGAACCATGACCTGCTTAACCTAGTAAACAGATAACTCACCAGAATGTTTGGGGCATTGGACTTTCGAATTTCGATATTATTTGGAATTTGGGATTTTAGCCAATAGGGGAGGTAATGAATTGCCTAAATCTGACCGGATGATTATCAACCGTGAACGATCTTTGACAAGACTGCGCATGGGTCTGGTCGCCGCTTTGGGGCTGATGTTCTGGCCGTCACACGCCAGTGCCCATCTTGTCACCACCGGTCTGGGTCCGGTCTATGACGGTATCGGTCATCTGGTCATGACCCCGGAAGACTTGATTCCAGCCCTGGCCGTGGCCCTTTATGCCGGCCTGCGCGGTGCTGCACCGGGCAGACGTGCTTTGTTCGTCCTGCCCCTGGCTTGGTTTACCGGAGGGCTCCTGGGTGTCACCTTTGAAGGCCTGCCGACATTGCCGGTTGCGCCCACATCGTTTTTTATTCTGGGTGTGCTCGTTGCGGTCGACCTCAACCTCTCCCAAAGGGGGTTCACGGCCATTGTGATCGGAGTGGGTTTTGTTCATGGGGTTCTCAATGGTGTCGCTCTGAAAGATGGTGCCGGCATCCTGGGGCTGATCGGTATCATGGCCACCCTGTTTGTCATTGTGGGCCTGGTTTCGGCGTTTGTAGTTTCTCTTAAACCGGCCTGGGCCCGGATCGTGGTGCGCGTGGCCGGAAGCTGGGTGGCGGCGATCGGCATGCTCATGTTTGGCTGGGCGATGCGTGGTCAGGGCTGAGAAGATTCTTTTTCCAATGCCGGCAATCTCTTCATCGATCGATTTTCATGACCTGAGAGTGTTGCTGGGGTTGTTGATCGTGGTGCAGGGTTTCGAGACCTCGCGCTACCTCGGAGACGAGCACCCCGCCGAGCAGCGCATCGCCACCATGCGCATGGCCCAGCTCATGTCGACCGCGATCTACCTGACGTTTATCGCCCTGGCAGCGGTGCTGTTCCACGAGGGCCTGGGCGCCGACGTAACCGCGATCATCGGCATGACGAAACCGGTGGCAGTTGTGCTGCCGCTCCTGCTCTCGATCGCCGCCATCGGCAGTCAGTTCAGCGCTGCAGTGGCTGACAGCGCGGGTGCGGGTGGATTGATCGAAGATATCACGCATCGCAAACTCTCGATCCGCTACGCCTACCTGCTGATTCTGGTGGTCACGGTTGTGCTGACTTGGGAAACCAACGTCAACCAGATCATTGCCTAATTTTGTGTAAAGCGGGAGATCGTCGCGAACGTGCAGAAGCTCGCCTACCGCATCTAAGAAAGCGGATTCCGGGGAGGTTCAAATTTAGGAAGGAGCAAGAGATGAGCATAGAACTCTTTCTGGGTTGCAGCATGATCGTTGTTTGTATGGTGATTCAGTGCGTCGTGGTCAGCCTATTGTTACGCGGTCTGCATACATTGGAAGAAAAGCATCTGATCGGATCTTCAATCATCTCCGCTTCGGGCCTTCTTATTGTGGTGTTGCTGGTCTTGTTCGCCGGGAACCTTTTACAGGCCACCCTTTGGTCCGGCATGTTTTTCGCCTGCGGCGAGTTCGAGAATTTTGGAACGGCGTTTTACCATTCGCTGGTCAACTTTTCAACGCTCGGTTATGGCGACTTGGTGATGAGCACTGAATGGCGGCTTTTGGGTGCGCTGGAAGCAGCCAACGGGGTATTGATGTTGGGTTTGACCACGAGCGTGCTCTATTCGACCATCAGTGCACTGATGCGCCGAGGTAGGCGCAAAATCAAAAACAAACAGGCCAAAAAAAGAATGGAGGATAATGGAATGAGAAAAATGGTGTGTTTTCTTTTACTTGCTCTGGCCAGCGCCGTTTTTTCGCAACCGTCTTTGGCCGAAAAGGCGGATGACAAGAAGGATATACCCTGGGAAAGATTCCAGGTTAGCTTTGGGGGCTACTTTGCCCTTCTAGACAGCAATATCCGTGTCGGGAGTTCCGCGCTTGGAATCGATCTTGATGTTGAGGAATTTCTCGGCCTGGATTCATCCCAATGGGCCTTTCGGTTGGGTGCTGTATACCGGTTTGGTAAAAGCCGGCGGCACGCCGTGGGTGTGGACTGGTTCAAATTCGATCGTTCGGGAGACAAGCAGGTTACAACTGAAATTATCCTGCCCCCGGTGCTGGGTGGCGGTACGATCCCCGTAGGCCTCAACATCCAGAGCGTGTTTAATTTTGATATTTACGAGGCTCGTTACCGCTATTCATTCATTATGGATGACCGCATGGAAGCAAACGTCGGGGTGGGGCTGTTCGTGATGCCTATTGAATTCGGTATTGGACAACAGGGGTCAAATTTTACACAAACGGATATCACGGCACCACTGCCCGTTCTCGGTCTGGGTTTTAATTTTGCGATTACACCAAAGTGGTTACTGAGGCAAAACGTGGATTTGATGTATTTAGAATATGATGATTTTAAGGGCGGTATTTTTAATTATCAATTAGCGCTTGAGTGGCGTCCCTTGAAGCATTGGGGGTTTGGGGCCGCAGTCGAAACCATGAATATGAAGGTCGAGGTAATAAAGGAAACGAGTTGGCCCGGTCTGGATTTCGACGGGGCTGTAAAATTCGGGTTTCAAGGCCTGCGGTTATACGTAAAGTACCTTATCTAAAAATCAAATCGTTCGCTCAGCGCTTGCTTGAGAATGCACTTTTTCGGTTGGGATTCAGTTTTTGATGAAGCTCGCGTAGATACAATCAAGAGACAGGTTTTTTTCTTCAAGGATATAAGCCATGAAAACCACTCTTATCCAATTCATTCGTTCACTTCGTTGCAGCGTCACTATTTCAGGCGTGTTGCTGCTCTTCAAGGAGAAAGAATGTCTATGATTATCAACTCTTATCGCATTACCGACGATTCTGATAAGGCACTGGAGCGATCCGAAGAGTTTCTTAAACCCTGGCAGCAGGGCGAGGGCAGCTACTGGGTCGACATCCACTCTTACGAAACGAATGAACTCGAAGCATGGTTGGGCAACCTTAATTTGTCCGATTTGGCCGTTCGGTGCTGCCGGGAGGCCGACCAGACCACACGGTTTATCCCGTTGCGTGAGGAGGTGTTCTTTAAACTCCCTGTTTATTCTAAAGACGTGGCCTCAGACATCGATCATATGTCCTTTGTCTGCAAACAAAACCTGGTGGTTACACTGCATTCCGTTCCGATTCCAAACCTCGATGATATCATAAAAGCGTTGACTTCCGATCTGGCCCTCATACAGCCAACCACCTCTGCGGTGGTCTGTGTGTTAATGCTGTTGGAGTCGGCCAAGATCCTCAGAATATCTGAGGCCCTGAAAAAAAAGGTGTTCGATCTGGATGAACGCATGGACGACAACCCGGATGGTGTCGAGGCGGATGAGATTCTCGACCAAAAACGATCGCTTCGCAGCCTCGATACCGTTGTCGGCGCACAGCTCCGCTGTTTCGAGTTAATGAGAGAGCTGGACAGACCGTTTCTGGATCTGACGGGACTAACGGCGCACTTCCAGTTCGCCCCGAGCAATGCACGTGCTGCATATCAGGCAGTAGAAAGACTTGAAAAAACCACCGCAGATATCCGACAGCGCTTTGATATGAACCAGCAGGAAAAAACCAACCACCGACTGGCGATTTTGACGATTTTATCCGCGATCTTCATGCCCTTGACATTTATAGCCGGCATTTATGGGATGAACTTCGACAAAATGCCGGAGCTGCATTTTCCCTATAGCTATCCGGTTGCACTGATAATAATGGCCCTGATAGCGGGCGGCATGTATCTCTATTTTAAAACAAAGGGGTGGCTTGATTAACGGCAGTCGGACAACAACCAGATATTTTACCTTGCTTAATTTTATTTTTCTGGACGCATCGAAAAACAAGGAGAAAAATATTGTTTGCTAAAAATGTTTATGTGAACACCATATGCGGCATCCGCGGACGCATCAGTTTTTAGTGAATTAGAATCAAATTCATATTTTGGGAAATATGGAATTTTACACCGACTTTTCTACTAATCGTTTATCGCTCCACGAACAGATGGGTTTCGAAACGGTAGCGACTTTTCTATCGAGGGAAAAATGATTATGTATAGATACTATCTATTGGTATTTATTATTATAAAAGGAAGGCACTGCAATGGAAGCAACAAGATTTAAAAACTGGTGGTTGATACTGATCAAGGGCATCGTTTTGATCATACTCGCTTTTGTGATTTTCAGACATCCGGTCGAAACATTGGTGGGGATCACTCTTTATATGGGCATCGGCTTATTGCTTACAGGCATTGTTTTGATCATTGCAGCCATTGCCGCACGCAATGTACTTGAGAACTGGGGCTGGAGATTGGCTGAAGGTATACTCGATGTCTTCATCGGGATGATGCTTCTGGCAAATCCCGGCGTAACCGCAGTGATAATCCCCTTCCTGATCGGTTTCTGGGTGGCTTTTTATGGGATTCTTTTGTTTGCAGACGCATTCGGTTCCAAAAAAGCGGGATTCGGCAACTGGTGGCTGGAGCTTATCGCAGGCATCGTAACCGTGATCATGGGTTATGTCATCGCGTTTCATCCGGTGATCAGCATACTCGCGATAACCACCTTTATCGGCATATCGCTGCTGATCGTCGGGCTTTTCAACGTGGTACTGTCGCTTGATATCAGGAAGGTCAATAAAAATCAAACAGCAATGGTTTAATACAGATCGTATCGGGGGTAACCGGGTAAATACGAAAATAGGGGAGCAAACCATGGCACGCAGATACAGATTTACTTTTATCGTTATCATTCTGGCCCTGTTCCTGATGGGCGGTTGTGCCTCTCTGCCAACGGATTATGAGCGGCATGATTCCCATGCTTTTATGGATACCGACGATACCCGTTTCGGCAAAGCCATCCACGCACAAAAGCTTGCCCATCCCGGACAATCCGGATTCCTTTTGCTGGGTAACGGCCTGGATGCTTTTGTGGCCCGCGCCGCGCTGGCGCAGGGCGCTGAACGGAGCATCGATACCCAGTATTACATGATCCATAACGATGTCGTCGGCAGCCTGTTTATCAATCAACTTTACAAAGCGGCGGACCGAGGCGTACGGGTCCGATTGCTCATTGACGATATCGATCAGGGCGGCCGGGATTTCGGGGCTGCCGTATTTGACAGCCATCCCAACGTTGAAGTGCGCATTTTCAATCCGTTCGGTCGTAATACCGGTCGAACCGTGCAATTTGTTACAGGATTCGGCAAGCAGACGCGCCGTGGGCACAATAAGTCTTTTACGGTCGATAGCCAGGCTACCATTCTGGGCGGGCGAAATATCGGCGACGAATATTTTGAGGCTGACCCGGAACTCGCGTTTGTTGACCTGGAAGTTCTTGCCATCGGACCGGTTGCCCGGGGCGTCTCGGCGTCCTTTGATCAATACTGGAACAGCGAGCTGAGTTATCCCATTTCAGTGCTGGTTGAAAAGTTGCCAACTCCCGAGGAAATCGAGCAGGCCATAAATAAATTCGACGATTTTATAAAAAAGCAGGCAGACACGGAATACATGCGGCATTTACGCAATTCAAATCTGGCGAACCGTATCAGGCAGGACCGTGTAATATTTCACTGGGGTGTCGGCCATGTCATCGCCGATGACCCGCAAAAACTGACCCATGATACCAGTGATACCCAATATCACCTGTCTGAACAACTCAAGCCCTACCTAGCGGATATTGAAAAGGAGTTAATCATCTCTTCTCCTTATTTTGTTCCGGGTAAATCGGGAGTGGCATTTTTTAAAGCCCTTCGCGAGAAAGGCGTGCGGGTGAAGATCCTGACCAATGCTCTTTCGTCCACGGATGTCGGCCTGGTACATGCGGGGTATTCAAAGTACCGAAAAGACTTGCTGCGCATGGGCGTGGAGCTTTACGAACTGAACAAAAATCTGACCAAAAAAGAGCGTAAGCAGATGAAAGAAGGCGGCGTCGGCCGTTCCAAAGCCAGTCTCCACGCAAAATCTTTTGTATTTGACCGCGAAAGGGTATTTATCGGTTCGTTTAATCTTGATGCCCAGTCGAGAATTCAGAATACGGAAATCGGTGTGGTATTCGACTCGGCGGATATCGCAAATCGTATGGCGGAAATTTTTGATCAAAAGATCAATCAGGCCGCTTTCAGGCTGGAGCTTAAAAAGTATGAATACGGATCTGAGAAAATCTTCTGGCACGGGCTGGTGGATGGGGAACAGCGTGTTTTGAAAGTGGACCCCTACACCGGTTTCTGGAAGCGTTTCGGTATCGGTTTCATGAGAGTTTTGCCGATTGAGTCGCTGTTATAGACAAATGCAAACTTATGATAGTAACGAATAAAAATCGGCTCAGGCCTTCACATTTCACAAAATGGTGTTCCTTTTGTATTTTTGCCACCGATACAGCGGACGGAAATTAAGGGCTCGCTCAAAAATAACTCCACATTTTAGGAGTCGATGCATCTCCTCTGGACATTTTATACGCTGATCCATCCCGCCTGGCGGCGTTGCTCGTCGGTTAAATAGCTTGCTATTCGCCCTCCTCGCGCCTTGCCACGCGGGCGCCTCGACCCCCTAAAATGTAAATTTATTTTTTCGCGAACCCTAAGCGAGATTGGAAACCGAAATATTGGCTATTGATTTAAAATGCATGACTTAGTTCACTAATTAGTCTATATTAAGACCATGATCAAACTAAATATTCATGAAGCCAAAACTCATCTCTCCAGGTATCTGGAACTTGTGGCTAATGGAGAAACAATTCTGCTTTGCAAGCGCAATGTTCCTGTTGCTGAGATACGCCCCATCCCCATTAAACCAAAAGCCAAACGACCGATCGGTCTTGCGGAAGGAAAATTTGAGATCCCGCCCGCCTTTTATGAACATTTGCCGGATGACTTAATCAACTCCTTCTATGGAGAGGAATCTTGAGAATCCTTCTGGATACGTGTACCTTTTTATGGATAATTACGAATGATCCAAAATTGTCCTTGAGCGCTCGCGAGACTTTTGCAAATCCCGATAACGATGTTTTCCTGAGCACTGTCTCATCTTGGGAGATAGTGGTCAATTATACTCTGGGACGTCTACCGCTTCCGGAACCACCGGATAAGATTATTCCCAATCAGCGGAAGCTGCATCAAATTGAAAGCCTTCCACTCAACGAAGAAGCCACGCTCCACCTGGCCAAGCTGCCCGATTATCATAATGATCCATTTGACCGAATGATTGTGTGCCAGGCGCTAGTTCACGGGCTGACCATTCTTTCTCCAGATGAGGCAATTCAAAAATATCCGGCACGAGCCATCTGGTAGCCTATTGATTTCTCCTCTCAAGAATCATAAAAGAATTTCCTGTTCAACTTTTTGACTCAATTAAATGGATTATCACCGCTGATGAAAAAGTTTTGGATAAGAAGCGCCTGCAAATGCATGATGATATATTTTATGGCAGGTCCAATTCGCTGGCGTAATAAGATCAGGATCAAGCATACACATTTCACAGCGGACGGAAATTAAGGTAGATTGGAAAACGGTTTGGCATTGGGCTGTCGGGTGTCACCCAGGACAGTCGCCGGATTGACCTGAAGGCACAAAAGGAGAAAAATCTCGGCAAACTGATTAAAAGAATGGAGGACACCTTATTTTTTTTTGAAATGTGTAGGCCTGATCCGCTTTGACCCTTTTCCTTATGCATTCAATCCAGATAGTTTGCTTCTTTTATCTATCCACCAGCCAGTCAAAGGGAACACCATCCAGGGGGCGATATAGTAGACTGTGACATACCAGTATTTCCAGAGAAAGCTCATTCCATAGCCAAGATAGATACCACAATAAATAAAATCATATATGAATAACGGAACTGTAATATAAAAAGAAAGCCAAAGGCCAACTGATAAACCACGATTTTGCGGCGCATGCTTCGCACTGAAATAAACAATAAGCCAGATTGGCGGGAAAATTAAGATATCAAAAATAACCATGAATTTGGTTGAATATTGCTGATAGTAATCGGGAAGACCCGCAATCCAAAATAGAATCCAAGCCAAGGTAACATATAATAGAAGCCGCAAGTGTTTTTTAAACCGTTTTGAATTCATCATTTTGAATTAAATTCTTATTAATGAGTTCATTACTATTTAGACACATGTTCACCGCAGAGGCACAAAGTACGCAGAGAGTAAGTATTTTATGTTTGTCGCTGAGAGGGCGACGAACATAATATGCCTTTCCACCTTCGGTGGAAGTAGGGCTATTTTTCATGTGTAAAAGTTCGAAACTAATTTGTATTGCCTGAAGGGCAGTTTGTTTTTTCCTTTCGCGCCTCTCAGGCGAAAGGAAAATAAAATTTATACCTCTGCGCTCTTATCGTCTCTGCGGTGAAATAAAGCTTTTTGATTTTAATAAACATATCTAAATACTTATTGCCGCTTTAGTATGGGCCTATGTCCAATATTTGTCTTTTGTTAATTCACTGATAATATAGCTTATCCACAGGCCAGGTTTTTTGGGTTCATCGAAATCAACCCAGGCTGTTTTCATAAAGGAAGTATCCGCTTGCCAGAAACCATCTGGACGTTTCTTCTGTTTTAAGATGCCAATCGCTTCTTTACAGCGTCTGTCACTAAGTAGACCATTTACCTTTAGCAGTGAGAGCGTTTCAATAATGTTCGTTTTGTATGGATATGGGTAAAAATTCTCTATAATTGAGGGTTCTATTGGTTTATCATCAGAAAGTTTTTTGAAAACCCTATGTATAAGGATGTATTCTAGGCCATTGTGGAGCTTATCATCGAGCTTTTTAGAACCTCCAAACCTTTCTTTATATTCAGTCAGCGTTTTTACAGACTTAACAACTCCATAGAAACAGGGTGTTTTTTTCATACATCCACCCCACTTTGTAAAAAGATCAACTCCGGTCCATTTGCACTCCCTGTCTCTTTCAACGTTCTGATAATCTAGTATCCAATTTATTCCAGTGTCTATCTTATCCTTATCATCATATCCCATTTTTAAAAGAATGTTGGTGATTATGGCATTGTGACATGCGAGCAGACCGTTTCTTTCTCCCGTCAGAGAAAATCCTTCTGAAATGCTGGTCCTGTTTACGAGAAATTCAAGCCAATTTTGAACCTTATCCAAGGTATGAGTATAAGGCACTTCACAAAGCTCCAGTAATCTCCATTCAAGGGCTCTAAGACCTACAAAAGTATGTGGCTTTTGTTTTGGGTCAGTTAAAAGTTTGCTAACAAGTTCAGATGACTCCAGCATATTTTGGGCTTTTTTTATGCTTACCTTATCGTCTTTGTCATAAGCTTTTTTTAAAGTAAATGCAGAATCCTTATCCATCGTACCCCCATCGCACTTCTTATTTTTTTCTTAGAGCCAGAAGTCAGAAGCAGGCAGGGCAACGAGGCTGTTTGTTTACGCAGGTGCACCGCCTGACTTTCTGCTAGACTGACAGGCAAACGGCTATGTTACTTTGAATAGCCTTTCAAATCCTGGATACGGAACTAATGAAATAAAATCGAAATATATTAATCCTTCCTGAACCATTGGTAGCGTTGATAATTTGTCCTTTGCTTCTTCACTTATATACGTATCAGGGATTCACAACCTTAGAGAACCTTCAATGCAAGTGACAGATGCGCCACCGATCTCGATGGTCAAATCAGGCTGGTCGATCCTGACTTCAACATATCCATTTCGTCCCATTTCTAAACCCTGGTTGGCCACATAAGAATTTCCCATCCCTTCCAGCATATCGGTATGCGCAAGGTAAGCAGCGACACTCGCATTACCGCTGCCGCAGACAGGATCTTCTGGTACGCCATAAGCCGGAGCAAAAGAGCGCACATATATTGCACTCTGGCCTGTAGGCGATCGGCCGAAAACCGTAACTCCCGTCATGTTCAGTTCTTGACTCAACCGATCGATGGCGGCCATGTCGGGCTGCAATGCGTGGACGATATCAGCAGTTCCCAAATTAACCACGCACCAGATAGGACCGACATTTATCAGCAATGGGGGGTTGTCCTGCAATATATCCGTCCCCAGTGCTGCAGCGAGCTGGCGGTGGCTTTCATCTTGAATTTGAGATATCTCCGGTTTTGGTGTTTGCACAAAGATGCGACGATCAGATTGATCCCCTTCAATTCTTAAGTTCAGCAAACCGGCAGAACACTCCTGAACCAGTTAAGAGGCGGTTGCCTTTAAAATACCAGCTTCCAGGGCAGCGTGTGCACTCCCGATTGTCGGGTGGCCTGCAAACGGCAGCTCCACTTTTGGTGTGAAAATTCTCAACCGGTAATCTGCATCCGAAGATGAAGGCGGCAGCAAAAAGGTGGTTTCAGAAAGGTTGGTCCATGCGGCAATCCGCTGCATATCTGAAGCAGCAAGATATTGAGCATCAAGGATAACCGCCACCGGATTTCCATAGAAGGGTTGATTGGTGAAAACATCCACTTGCTTAAATTTGAATGATGGCATCTCTATTTTCTCCTTTATGTGTTTTCATTCATGCCGATAACGCGTCAAATTGGCGGAAGAAATTGTACACAACGGATTTTCATTCAATATATAACACCGGTAAGATACTTCACCGCATGCCCACCGGTCAAAACCCTTTCTCTTTTGATTTCACAATAGAGGTCTCCGCCCCTCGGCGAGGGTAAATATTTACCTTTTGGAGCATTCCAACAAGGCTGGGCCTCGGCGTGTCGATATGACTCTCGATACTACCAAACCGACGGAATCCATAAGGTCTTTGTATTCATCAACGGTCCTTTCGCGGCCGCCGCCCATTACAAGCACCTCTATATCCAGTAATTTTGCAACGGAGAATTCAGGCCCGGGTTCTATGAGGTACTCTACGACCAATAGTCTTGATTCGGCGTTCATGGGCTGAGAAATATTTTCAAGGATTCGACAGCAGGTTTCGTCGTCCCAGTCGTGCAATACATTTACCAGAAAAAATGCGTCGCATGCTGGAGGTGCCTCCTTTAGGAAATCGTAGGATATTGCCTTGCAGCGATTCTGGAGACCTGCTTTTGCAATCGCTCTTTCTGCAGCCACAAAAGCCCCCGGCAGGTCGGCTACAACACCATCGATATGAGGATAATTGGCAAGCAGTTGATTCATAAAGGTTCCCTGACCACCACCTACGTCGCAGATCGAATTAAAATCAGAGAAATCATAGGCTTCAACTACGGCTTCAGCGAACCCTATCGCCTTCAATCCCTGGCCCTGATCTATTATGGACCTTGCCTCGGGATTCTCTTCCATCCACTCGAAAGCATCTTTTCCAAACGCATGGTCAAAACCTGGTTTGCCGGTTCGAACACTAAAGGCTAAATTGCTCCAGGCCTTTTCATGCCAGTCGGAAAGGAACATCAGTGCCAATGGACTCATTGCATCCGAGCAAAGGCATTGTGCCAGGGGGGTTAAATCAAAAACCTTATCGCCAATCTCTGTAAAAATACCGACTGCTGAAAGAGCCCTCAGCAGACGATAAAGGGTTGGCGCATGCGTTTCTGTCCGCTGCGCTAGCTCCTCAACACTCATTGGATTATCACGCAAAAGGTCAGCGATGCCAAGTTCGGCCGCGACGTGTATCGGCTTGGTTATCCATTTGGAAGTAATCCATTGCATCATTTGATCTTCAGGCTTTAGAATTTTTTCAGTCATATTTCTCCTTTGCTGTTTGTTTATAAACAAGTCATTTAAACATAAAGGTACACCCTTGCATTTACGATACACCGAGAATTAGGCCTGATAGAAGCCATCTCAAAAAAAGGATTTTGGTTCAAAATCGCGGCGGAGCCGAGTTTTAAACCGGAGAAATACATTAGTATTTCGATGATTTAAAACTCGGCACCAACAAAGAGTTTGAGCCAAAAGACTCTTTTGAGATATCTTCTAGTCACTTTCTGAGCTTCATTCCAGGTATGAACATCGGTGTTCGCTTTTGATAGGCAACATAGTCTTCTCCCAATCGCTTTACCAGCTCCGGCTCCTCTATCTCTTTGAGTTCCCATACATTTGCCAGGATATAGAGTGGCGTGAAGAACACGACAAGTGAGAGTGACTTGATGGCAAATCCAATGCCGAATAGGAGGAGAAATACCCCCGTTACCATCGGGTTTCTAACAAATTCGTACGGACCGGTCATCACGAGCGCCGGTGGGGGGTTGAAGGGTACAGGTGTTCCCTTCACCTTCTGGAAATGGTAAGCGGACCATGCTATCACCCCGGCACCGATGGTAATCAATGGTATTGCGATAAACCAACTGAGGCCGTTTGATAACGGCCACAGAAGAGAAAGCCATCGATCCACAAGTATTGCCATGATCACGAACAGACCTGTGAAAACGCCGAAGATCACCACGCCGATTGGCGTAAGAAGCGTCCGAGTCTTCCTGGTTCCAGTTGCGACACGATGCAGGAGACTGATCCAACGGTCACGGATGTTCATCTCTCGTTCTCCTTGAGCTTGCCTCGATTGCAAATCACATGTATGTTTTTTTTATAGCCACGCCAAAATATTCCACACCATATTTATCGGTAGTTCCGGCCGCCTCAAAATCATTTGTCCATCCTGATTCTTCCAGGAACGGACCAAGTTCCTTAGGTTGTATACTCCACATCCATGGCTCTCCAATAGCCTTTTGAAGCCACAGCATCAAGCCGGTCCAGCGGCCAGCATCAGGCCGGCCATCCGCACCGGTAGGGATATAGGAAAGGGCGATCCGGCTACCTGTACCGGTTACTTCAGCACATTGACAAAATAAATCTCGGACCGCTTCTGGAGGCAGATACATTAAAAGGCCCTCGGCCACGATGACAGTTTGTGAGTTCTGGTTCCATGACTCGTTGCTATTTAGAACATCCACCAGTTTCCGTTTGCCAAGATCTTCTGCGATCAGGTAGAGATTGTCTCGCTGTCCCATCACATTTATTCCTTTAGCCTTTAGCCTGGCCGTCGCCGGGTGATCAACTTCAAAAAAATTCACGTCAGGGAACTCCGGCGCCAACCGCCATCCCAACGTATCGTAACCGGCCCCCAAAACAAGGACCTGGTCAGCACTAGCGCCAATACCATCTCTTGCCTGGCGCTCACAGAACGCTTTTCTGTGAGCAAAGGCCTCAAACTGACCCGGCAGCATCCAGTCGAATGCTTCGTAAATAGAAACCATTCGTTGCGAACTGGACCATCTCACAGTTCTTGCGCCGGTTGCACCTGAAGCAACGAGCAGTTTCGTCGTAGCTTGTACAGTGCCGGGAGGAAAAATTCTATCCATCCCCGGTTTTGCCCCCAAAGTAATAAGATTCAGTGCAACCTTATATGCCGTCCTGCTTGGTTTGTCTTTGCGCATGGAAACCTCTTCGGAATAAAGAGCGGCCATCAGCGGCGTCATATACGATCCGCCGCTGGAGTGGCGTTTTTAATCACTGTGATCGATTCTTCTTCCCAATGTTTTTGATTCTTATCAAATGAATTAGCGAATCTGCTCCAAGATGTTTTTATTATCTCTCTTGCTACTGACTTGCTTGCTTTGAAGGCGCCGATTATTGGCCGGTTTCATCCCAAATAAAAAACGCAGCCAATTTATTCGCCTTATCAGAATCTCATAAATCGCCATTATAATAGTGAATGAAGTGATGGAAATTATGAAATACTTGGTTCCGACAGGGCTAGTCCACTGAATTATGTAAAAACCGATTGTGTAAATTACCGTATGGTGCAGTATGTAAAACGGGAGGGCCGCTTCGTTGGCATAAACAAGGATTTTATTATTGGTATTCAGGATTCGGCTGCCAAGACCCAATAATCCGACAATCCAGCACCAGGCAAGCAATCCCCTGAATGCCTGCACGCCAGTCCATCCGGCATGATTCAGGGGCAAAAGCACACCGTCTTTTAGAAAATCGTGTCTCGTCACTCCGGGGATTATTAAGTTAAAACCAAAATGCGAGTCCAAATATAAAGCTGTTAGTATCAGAGCCACGGCGAGGTAGACCGTACCATACTTTTTAATTGTCTCCCGAATTTGTGCATTAGAGAAAATAAGATATCCATAGCCGAAGAACAATAGATAGGATATCGGATCCCAGCCGCCCATAACCCTCACACCCCCCAGTCCAATAAACTCAATAGCCGCCGCGACTGCAGAAATCGGCAAGAAGAGAAATAACAGCGACCAGGGTTTTTCAAAATGGATTGATAAATTTGAAAGATAGCTCATTCCCAGTTTTTTAGATCGAATAAATAAAGGAAGAAGTATCAATGAATAAATGAAAAGGAATTCCAGATACCACAGATGCGTTCCCTGCCCCAATGGCGCAAAGTTACCGCCAAATCCATACATGCCGTCGAAAAACTGCGGGTACCACTGAATAAAGCTGTCGGCAGCCTGGCCGCCAAATAACCGTTCAATGTAAACATAGCCAGGATTGATTATGAACGTACCAACAAAAATGAGGGGAATTAGAAGACGACTGGTTTTCGCTTTGAAAAATTGCCCTGTTCTGTCGGGCTTTAGCGACAAAAAAACCGAAGCCCCTGATATGATGAAAAAAAGAGGCATGACCCAGAGAAGAATGAATTCTCTAAAAGCCGACAGAACAGGACTTCGAATCGTGTTAAAAACAACCGCCGTGTGGTAATCGAAAAATTTAGCGCTATGAAGAAGGAATACGGATAGAATACCAAAGATCCGTAACCAATCAAGATAATATAACCGATCGATTCGAGCTGTTTTATCGTTTTCAGCAAAAGTGGATGGTTGATTCTGCATGAAAAAATCCTCTTTCTATATTAAGGAAGGTATGAATGCCTCCGATATTCATAGGAAACACTTAAAAGGGCCTGTAGCATAAGCTGCATCACCGCAGCTCCTGATTTTCTTACTAATTGCAAAAAAATTTTGACTCCTTAATTGACACCTAAGTTCTTCCATGACGGTGTCTGGAATACGCAATCGTTAGCCTCCTATTCCATACACTATTAGAGATGGATAGATAAGTTCAGTTGTTTATCCTTTTTGAGCGCCATCAAATCTTGCCTGAGTTCTGTCCAATAGCGGTATTCTTTTGCAAAAATTATTTCTTCTATCTGTTCCTTTTCGCCGGGAAAATATCGGTTTAATATATTTGTAATGTTCTGCCAGTTTTGGTCAGAGCTATTCTGGATACTGAGCCCGTATATCCATATTTTATTAGTGTACGGAACCAGCATATCGGTTAATGGTTTTACCTCTGTAATAAAGGGAATTACCGGACAAATCAGAGCGGACGTGTTGATGCCTGCTTCCTTTAAATTACGCAATGCCGTAATTCTTGCCTCGGTATCTATTGTGTTGGATTCAAATTTCTGACGGACTTCATTATCATTGAAGGCCACTGAAACACTGACACTGGCGCTGTTCATTTCGTTAAACACATCCATATCACGTAACACTAAATTAGATTTTGTTAGAATACTTGCCGAAAAACCTCTTTTCAGCAGCAATTCGAGTACCTGGCGCGTTTGTCGATATTCTGCCTCACATGGCTGGTATGGATCTGTTTGCCATCCCATATAGATGCGTTGAGGCGGAATCGCGGAGAGTTCTTTGTTCAGCTGGCTTGTAATGTCCTTATGAGTGAGAATTTCTTTGGTCCAGTCTGTTTTTGCCTCGTTGAGAGCATAACAATAGTAGCAATAATGTCCGCATCCAATATAAGGATCGACCTGGTAATCAAAATTTTCCAGAGTACACTGATTTAATACAGGGCGATAAGAGCATGTTGTTGCATTCATTGCTTATTTCCTTTATTTAGGAATCCATTAGTATGATCGTTGTTTCAAAATTAATAATCTTAGATATCGATCGATCCACCTTTTTGTAAAATAGCACATGTAGCGCCTGTTTTTTCTACTTCCTCTTTAAATAATTTATCATCAGCAGAGCAGTATTTTCTATTGAAGAATGCTGGAACGTTATAATGACAGGGAATTACGAGTTTTGGGCGCATTATTCCAACAGCTTGTAAGGCTTCTTCTTCGTCCATTGTATTATGAGCAGCTTTTCCACCAATTGGTATCATCAAAACATCAGGATTATTTATTGATATCCAAGCATTAACATGAAGGAGCGTGTCTCCAAGATTAACAACCGTCTTTCCATCAAGTTGAATTTTAAATCCAATTGCACCCCAGCCAATTCTTTCTTCAGCACCAGGCTTTACCGTCTTGGAAAAAGGACCAAATTTAATAGTAAGAGGACCATGTGTCGCTTTGAGTCCGGTAATGGATATTCCGTCAATTTTAATAGTTTCATCAACTGAAATGGTATAAAGTTTTTTTATGGGTGTAGTAAACGATAGTCCTTTATCTCGAGGTCCAAGCATTAGCGTTTTCCCATTGATATTTCTCACCATTGTTTTATTGAAAATAACAGGAGCATTTGAAGCTTCCGTTACCCTGTCTGTGTGCCAATAATGGTCAATGTCTCCATGAGTTACAAAAATGTGTGTAATATCCTGCCACTCGGATTTTGGAATTAAAGTTGTGAGTCTGAAGAAATAAAAAAACAATGCACCTGGATCAATGGCGATTTTTTTATCGCCTGACTCGATTAAAAAGGTATTATAACTATAAAATTTGATTTTCATTTTTTTATGTGTGCTCCAAGTGTTAAGTTTGTACCCGGAATCTTAGTGCGATTCATGATATCTCTGCAACAATAGCAATTTCTGTTGATTCAGCGTCGAATGCCTTACCTGCAACATCTGAGTATATTTCTTTCACCTTAAAACCATTTTCTTCAAATTCATTTGTAAGCGTGTCTTTGCTGTAACACTGCAGCCAGTTATAAACCACACGTTTTCTAGACTCTTCAATTATTGAATATTTATCGAGTATTACTTTTTCCTTTTCGTATTTGAATGTGTTAACAAAACAATAATAATCCTCGGGAGACCAGAATCCATTTAATTGATTAAGCTCATAGGTTGCGGATTCTTCTCTCTGACAAAAATTGTTCAAAGAATACACATCAAGCAGCACAGAGCCTTCCGGCTTTAATAATGATTTGAATTTTAACAACATAGTTTTTCTTTGTTCCGGGCTTAACACACTAAAATCACACATAATCATTGTAATAAGGTCGAACTGGTTTGTTGTTTCATAATTTAGGTAATTGGTTAGAACATAATCTATGCTTAATCCTTTTTCAGCTGCCACCTGTTTTGCATACTTTATAGAGTTTTCTGAAAAATCAATACCGGTAACAATTGCACCTCGTTCAGCCAGCCTGGTTGTGTAAAGTCCGGGACCACATCCAAAATCAGCTATTTTAGTGTTTTTATCCACCCCAAAATGAGAGACGATCCACTCCACAGATTGTTCAATAAAGCGCTTGTTTCGAGATGAAACATCAACTGATTCATTCAGGTGGTATTCCAGCATTTTTTTTGATGTATGCTCATTTGTCCACAGCTCACCTGCAGTATAAAATTGGAAAGGTGCAGGGCGTGAATTTATTTCTTTTAGTTCTTTGAACATAATTAATCCTTTGTTGATTTTAACTCGCAAAACTTTGTCATCAGCGTATTTAGCGCCCGGTTATTTGTGCCATTATAAGGTTTCCGGGTGAGGTGAGTACATTGTTAATTGATGAACTAGGAGCCTTTTGAAACCTGCCGGATTTTTGCCGACTCCTCCATCCGATGGTACATGTACCAGCTGAAGAATTAGTAAAGTCTGTGTTCATTCCATGTCGAACCTGTGACTTCAAAGGTTAGCAAACGATCAGAGGTGCGAACTGTTGCTTTACTGGATGTTATCTTTATGGCCTCTATTGATTCTCGAACTCGAAGGTGAATTTCAGAAAAAGCCGAAGTTTCTTTTGCCAAACCGAATGCCCGGCTGGATGTTATCACCACAGCAACATATTTTTCTGCTTCTGCTGCAAGTAGCTCATCGTGAATTGGGAGTTGAGTTTCAATAAATCGATTGGACGCTGCATCAAAGCCTATAGCGCGATCTCCGGTTACCAATAAAGCAATATACGGCGATAAGGACGCAACTCCTTTTTCTGGTTCGTTTATTCTCAAAGGCAATACTTGCCAAGCAGTTGATGAAGTGGATATTACGAAAAAACGTTGATCAGTTAAAAATGCACCTAAATAACCCTTTGAGCCACTCCATAGCACCTTCTCTTTTGGCCGAAGCTCAAAGGAAATTGTCTTCTTTCCCTCTATAATAGCGATAATTTTGCTTTTTGATTCTGCAATATCAATTAAATCTTCAATTTCTTCTCCGGCATAGGAGGATATGGTAGATGCAAGTATAGACAAGCAAATTAGATTAGTAAGAATTTTTCGACATCTTAACATGGCTCTCCTCCGGAAATAATTATTAATTATTATGCACATAACATTCGACATCTCAATTTCGTACGGCCCAAGGACACACCGTGAGGCATATGGTACAGCCATGATCACCTTTGCATAGCCCAATATCCAGCACATCCTCCCGACATGCAGGATGATCGTCAAACTCTACGAGATTCAAAGCGTCCACGGGACATTCCTCTACACACAACTCGCAATCTCCGCATTGATTGGGAATGGCCGTGCCTCCTCGCAGTTTCATATCTGACAGTTCAAAGCTACGATAAATCTCAGTTCTTTACAATCCCTACCATATTGACGGACGATATGAGGGGTTGATGGTTCGTTTCCGGAGCAGCCACCGCCAAATCCGTCTTCCGATATCTGGCCGGCTCCACGGCGACCCGCCGGGGCCATGTTCCGTGACGAAGACGGTGTAGCAGCAGCCGCAGATCGTTTAAAATCGCCAGCAGACTGGGGATAAGCACCAGCGTCAGCACCGTGGCGAAAATGACGCCGGCAGCCAGGGACACTGCCATGGGAATCAGGAACTTTGCCTGCAAATCCTTTTCGGCAATCAGGGGCAGCAGCCCTCCCACGGTACTGATCGTGGTGAGAAAAATGGCCCGGAAACGCCGCGCCCCACCCTTGATGATTGCATCGAAAAACGCCATGCCCCCGGCAAGGTTTTCGTTGACTCTTTCAATAAGCACGATGGCGTCGTTGACCACCACGCCGGCGAGAGCTACGATGCCGAAAAGACTCATCATCGTCAGGTCGTAACCCAGGAGCATGTGCCCGAACACCGCACCGATGATGCCGAAGGGAACCGCAAACATGATGACAACCGGCTGGAGGTAAGAGCGGAACATGGTGGCGATGATGATAAAAATACCCACCATGGCCAGTGGGAACCCGATAATAAGGCTCGACAGGGATTCACGTGTTTTTTTCAGTTCCCCCTGCAGGGCTACATGCAGCCCGGGATAGCGGTCCCGAATATCCTTGAGGAAACCGGACTTGAACTCAGCGAATATTTCGTTGGCATTGGCCCGGTTGGTGTCCACGTCGGCACTGACCGCTACCCGCCGCATGCCGTCGGTGCGTGTGATGGTGGCGTAGCCCGGCGCAAAGGAGATATCGGCCACCGAGGTAAGCGGCACTTCGTATCCCTGGGGCGTGCGAATGCGCATCTGCTCCAGAGAGGAGAGGCGGCGCCGCTCATCGGTGGTGTAGCGCACCTTCACCCGGATATCATCCCGGCCGCGCTGCAGGCGCAAGGCTTCGTCGCCATAATAGCCAGCATAAATCTGCCGTGCCAGGTCATCCACAGTAAGTCCCAGGGTGCGGGCCACGGGTTTGAGTTTGAGCCGCATCTCGTTTTTACCCGGGGAATAATCCGAGCGGATCTGATAGACACCGTCGAACTTGGACAACCATTTCATCAAATCTGCGGCACCAGCCAGAATCTCATCCATTTTGTGGCCCTGGAGCCATACCTCGATGGGCGATCCCGGCGGACCGGCCTTCAGTCCCTCTATGATTAGGGATTTGACCCCCGGGATAGAGCCGATCTCCTTTTCCCACGCCACCATCAGGTCTTTGGAATGAATTCCGCGACGCTCCGAGGGCAGCAGGAGAGCCTGGGCCGATCCCAGGTTCGGACCTATGCGCGGGTTGTCCTCCAGGGTCTGCCCGACTAGAACCAGGCGATCTACCAATAGAGGCTCTCCGGTAAGGGTATCAGTATTTTCGGCCAGTTGCAGGAGGGCTGCATCCACCCGATCCAGGGCCTCCTCGGTAACCTCCACCGGGGTGCCTTCGGGAAATTCAAGGGTGGCCGTCATCATGAATCCATCGATCTCCGGTAGCACTTCAAATTTTACAAATCCACCACGCACCAATCCCACCGTCAAAAGGAGGATGGCGATGGCGGTGCAAAATGAGATATAGCGCCAGTACAGGGCCTTGCTTAAAAATGGCGTGTAAATGTGGGCCACGAACCACTCCATGCCCCGGGAAGTCAAGCTGTGGACCAGTTCCATTGCGCGACTGACGGGGTTGAGTTTGCGGTGATTTATATTGGGATCCGGCAGATGGCTCAGATGGGCCGGAAGTAGAATCAGGCATTCCACCAGAGATATAGCCAGACAGGATATGACCACCGCAGGCAGAATAGCGATGAATTTTCCCATGACACCGCCCACATATGCCAAGGGCAAAAAGGTTACGATGGTGGTAAACACTGCTGCAGTCACCGGCATCCCCACTTCGCAGACGCCCTCCACCGCGGCTCTCAACGGCGGCAGGCCGCTCTTGCGATGAACATATATGGCTTCGCCCACCACGATAGCGTCATCCACCACAATTCCCAGCACCAGAATAAAACCGAACAAAGATATCATGTTAATGGTGGCGCCTGTGGCCCCTACAATAGCCAAGGCTCCCAAAATCGATACAGGAATGCCCATGCCGCACCAGAAAGATAACCGTACGTTGAGAAACATCCACAGGACGCTGAAAACGATCATCAAACCGATGGCACCGTTTTTCAACAGCAGATTGATGCGGTCCCGGAGCATGTCGGTATTGTCATACAGAATCTTGAGTTTGGCGCCCGGTGGCAGCCGGCGCTGTTTTTCGGCCACGAATTTTTGCACCGCATCGGAGATGGCCAGGGCATCCTCCTCCTTGGTCTTGTAGGTGATCAGCACGACGGATGGCTCTCCGTTGATCAGTGCCCTGATGGGATCCTCGGTGAATCCGTCATTGATTGTGGCCAAGCGGTCCAAGGTGATGATCTCACCTTCGGGGCGGGCCAGTATGACGATTTGAGACAGTTCCTTGCCCGTATATTTGCGTCCCACGGTGCGCACGCGGATTTCCTCGCCCTGGGTACGGATGGTACCACCGGCCAGGTTAAGATTGCTCCGGCGCACTGCTTCAACTACCCGGTTAAATGTCAATCCGTATTCTCGCAACCGTTCTTCAGACACCTCGATGGCGATTTCATAGTCGCGGGCCCCGAACAATGTCACCTGTGATATTTCCGGGATCTGCTGAATTTCGTCCTTGATGCGCTCGGCCCACTCCTTTATGCGTCGTTCGCTCATATCGCCGGAAAGGTACAGGAGCATCACCGGGTCCTTGAACGTTATCTCGGTGATGACCGGCTCCTCGGCATCCACCGGAAAGGTGGAAATGGCATCCACCTTGGATCGCACCCGATCCAGTACAGCATTGATATCATAGGTTTCTTTGACCTCGATGATGGTGGTGCCGACATTTTCCTGGGACTTGGTGGTAACCTGTTTGATGCCTTCCAATCCTTCAAGGGCCTCCTCGATCTTGCGGCTGATGCCTTCCTCTACCTCTTCGGGATCGGCACCCGGGTAGGCCACTGACACAGTGATGATGTCCACTGAAAACTCGGGAAAGTTTTCCCGGGTCATGGACAAGGCGGCCATTATGCCGGCCAGAAAAATCAGCACCAGCAGGATGTTAGCAAATACAGTATTATTCGCGAAAGCAGCCAGAACACGTTTCATGACGAACCCCCATGACTATCCGGATTGGTGACTTCCAGAAGAATGTTTTCCAGGGGATCGGCCAGCCGGGTGGAAACCACCAGGTCCCCCGGCCGCAGCCCTTCCGATACAACAGTTATGTCACCCTCGGCACGTGCGACTTTGACGGGTACGGTTTTCAAGCGACTGTCATGGACCATATAGACGGTATTTTTGTAGCTCACGGCCCAGCTGGGCAGGCGGTAGACTTTTTGCAGAGTCTTGCCGGGAATATCCACGGCACAGAACATTCCCTCCACCAGCGGTAGGCCATCCGTACCGTTACCGGTGGCAGATGCGGAATCAATCCGAACAGCCACGGTAAGTGTGCGGGTTTGCTGGTCGAAGCGTACCACACGGTGCAACCGTCCCAGCCAGGTGTGGCTGTCGCTTTCTTCAGTCCATCGAATGTTGCAGGTTACCGGTTCCAATCCAGTGAACCAGGCCGTGCCGCCTTGGCCGTGGCTGCCGTTGAATTGCAGCCACTCTCGAGCATCCCGGCTGTCAAGGGGAACGTGGATCTCCAGTATGGAATCATCGGCCAGGATTAGGACCTGCTGACCGGGGGCCACATATTGGCCGCGTTCGATGGATACCGATTTCACCCGGGCATCAAAATCAGCCGTCACTGTGCAGCGCTCGAGGTTGATCTCGGCCAGCGTGAGCCGTGCCTGGGCAGATGCCAGGCTGCTCTGGGCCTCCTTGATTTGAATAGGATAAAGGGCCAAGGCTTGTTTCATCTGATCTACATGATCCATGGCGACATTGAAGGCCTGTTCGGCCTTTTCCGCACTGGACAGAGTGCCGACCTTGCGTTTCTGATAGAGGTCCTGCATTCGCTGGAATTCCAGTTCGGCCAGCTGCCGGTTGCGTTCCAGGGTTTTGAGACGCAGCCGATCTATGGCATACTGTTTTTCCAGCCGTTTGACGGTGTTTTCCCATTGCGTTACCTGAGCCCGGGCTTCTTTGGCGGCCGCTTCATAGTTGCGGATGTCGATTCGAAACAACATCTCTCCCCTGGGAATGATTTCGCCCGCATCCAGGCGGGGATGAATCTCCACAATAGTCCCGGATACCTCCGGAGAAATGGCTACAATTTTCAAGGCATGCACCTCTCCATAACCGGTGATGACCACCGGAACATTAACCGGCTGTACCCGGACTGCCTTCACCCGCAGGGCCCGCTCCTCGTTTTTGGCTTCGGCCGGTGGTTTTTTCAGACTGGCCAGTTTTGTCATGCCGAAAACGCCGACTAGCAGAACGGTTGTGCAAAACAGAATACGGAAAATAATGTTTTGCACAGGTCGTCTGGCCGTTTTATGATTCAAATCTTTCATGGCGTATCCCTTTTGCATTTTCTCGACATCCTGGAAAATATTGATAGTAATTATTTGCTATGCATCTCCACCCATATACGATGATTCACCAAACCAAACTCTTTTAACGCGTTAACAAGGCATAAGCCCAAACGACTCCCGCTATTTTCAACTTTCTTAGAATCATGGAAAAGGTGAATACTAAAATCGGTATCTATCAATACACGGGTATAAGCCATGATCCTCTGCTTTTTCCTTTTCTTTTCCACTTGATCAATCAAATTTTGCAGTTTAGATTCCAGAAACTCCCGATCTCTGTTTACTGATCTTAACTCTATCACCTCTATCCATTGAGTTATATTTAAAAGTTGTGTTTAAAGGAAAAGGCGGTGTATCCACCGGTAGATTGTTAGCAGCAGTCAACCGGCCACACTAAAAAGGAAAGGATACACCACCCATGAACCAGGATA
>Ga0126326_1000146_pt1 | contig 36068 bp, 28 predicted proteins | sample InaspJWI67metaG_FD_94485 | JGI IMG/M metagenome (GOLD analysis project Ga0126326, IMG submission 94485) | Marine gutless worms symbiont microbial communities from Oahu, Hawaii - Inanidrilus sp. 1 OAHU.JWI-67 metaG | ecosystem: Host-associated > Annelida > Digestive system > Unclassified | place... | reverse complement strand
TTATCCTGGTTCATGGGTGGTGTATCCTTTCCTTTTTAGTGTGGCCGGTTGACTGCTGCTAACAATCTACCGGTGGATACACCGCCTTTTCCTTTAAACACAACTTTTAAATATAACTCGCCAAAAACATACAAAAAGATCAAGCCTCTTATAGAAAAAGACTCAGAATTTCTTGTAGAAATGGAACATTTTGTGTGGGGCAGGCAAAACCGAACGAATAGCGCCAATCCTGTATATAGTCATCGTTATACGATTGAGCCTTCCCTGATCGAAACCGCGTCCTCAACCGCAATTAGGAATCTATCAACAAACAAGAATAAGTATTCAGGGGAACCGATTTTTAAAGGCATGGATTGGAAACGAAATTACACTGCTGGTTGGCTGTATACCAACGAATTCAGAGTTACTGAGGATAGTGATACCCCAATTTATAGTGCAATGAGGATCGGCACACACGGATCATGGAGTGTAAAGCCGACGACAGCGGTTCCCGCTTTCGTGCTGAGTCTTGTAACTCAGTCCAGTCCTATCTTTTGTATACCAGAAAACAAAGATTTAAGGCGTTATTGGGACCGTGTTGAAGACAGGCTCTATAAGATCCACCATTGTATGAATATAAGCGGTGACCGTCGACAGCTTGCTCTCTTTGCGCCGGAGATCGATCCGGGCTTACTCGTCCGGACCAGAGCAGCAGGTCTTTCGATAGAGGACTTTCTGAATGCAATCAATGGGGACCTACCACCCTATCGATTTAGCTATATCATAGAGCGCGCAAAGAATTATGCCGGTATATTACAGGGTTTCGGTTCAGCGTTGCTGAGTGCGCTCGAGAAAAAGGATGTTGAAGAGTTGAGTCGTCTGCGTACACTGCATCAGCAAAATATCTTAAAACTCACAACGCAAATACGGGAGCAGGAAATTGACTCGGCTCAAGAATCCATTTTTTCGCTGGAGCGTAATAGGGATGCGGTCGAATACCGTAGGGATTACTACGGTGCGCTTGTAAAAGAAGGACTGATTCCGTGGGAGAAAAGACAAGCTGAAGCACGACATGCGTCTTCGATTATTCGAGGAACACAAGCGACCTTAGGATTTTTAGCTTCGGTGACACATTTGATTCCACAACTAGGATCACCGTTTGCAATGAAATATGGTGGTCTAGAGACGGGATATTCACTAAGTAACGTTGCAGCGGCAAGTGAGGCACTTGCGGTGCTTTCAGAGAATGTAGCAGCTTCAGCAGGGTTAGAAGCCAATTTTCAACGCCGGGAACACGAATGGGACCACCAGTTCGAGCTGGCTGACAAGGAACTGAAACAAATAGAGAAACAGTTGGAGGCTGCAAGAATTCGCAAAGAGATTGCAGAACAATCATTGGAGATCCACAAAAGGGACATGAAACAACTAAAGGAAGTCTACGACTTCTATGGCGATAAATTCTCCAATTTTGGACTGTATACCTGGTTTTCGACAACGTTGCAGCGGCTCTACCGGGAGGCGTACAACAGCGCATACAGCATGGCGAAGCTGACTGAACAAGCATTTCATTTTGAGCGCGGTGATAATTCGGAGATATTAATCGGTGCAAGCTACTGGGATGCATCCAAGGCAGGCTTGTTGGCAGGCGAGCAGCTCCTCATTGATTTACAGAACATGGAAAAGCGGTTTATAGAAACAAATTATCGCAGCCTGGAAATTAATCAGTCTTTTTCATTAACCCAAATCAATCCGATCGCGTTGATCCAACTAAAAGAACATGGAGAATGTACATTCGATATCCACGAGATATTCTTTGATCTTCTTTATCCCGGCCACTATAAGCGCAGGATTAAATCAGTTCGGTTGACTATGCCGTGTATTACAGGACCTTATACCAATGTGAGTGCAACCTTAACTCTGACGAGCAGTAAGATCCGTAAAGAACCAGATTTGGCTGCTAACCCTATCACCCTGCTGCCATCCCGGACCGCTTCGATCGCTACTAGCACGGCCCAAAACGATGGTGGTGTCTTTGAGTTGAGCTTCCGTGATGAACGCTATATGCCCTTTGAAGGTGCCGGGGCAATCAGCACTTGGAAGCTAACCTTGCCTAAAAATTTCCGCCAGTTTGATTATCAGACCATCAATGATGTTGTTATCCATATTAGTTATACGGCAGAAAACGACGCTGCTCTTGGCGAACAAGTAGAACGCTTCAATGCAGCGAATGAAGGTGCAATCCAAAGTTTCCTTAAAAATAATTCTCTATACCGCATCATCAGTTTTAGACAGGAATTCTCCAACGAATTCAACCGGATTCTGCACAGCCCGGTAGGGAGTGCCGTTAAAATTAAATTGATGAACAAACATTTTCCAATTTTCATGAAAGGGATGAGTCTCAAAATCAACAAGGCTATGTTGATTCTGCGGCCGGCAAAAAGACAGACTGTAGGCGTATTTAAAATTTCTATCAACGGTACTGCATTCAACGGGTTTGCTGTTGATCAACAAATGGGAGGTCTGCCTGCGAAGCCCCTCGGTGGCCTTTTTGCCGGTTTCGTGCTCGACTACGAACTTACGATAATCATCCAGGATTCAGGTAACTTATCTTCCATTGCGCCGGTGCCTGGAGATAATTCAGCACTCGACTCAGAGAAACTGGAGGATATCTACTTATACTTGGAATACGGAATAAACTGAGAGGTTCACATTAACAATGCAAAAGAGGCTGTTAAGGGAGGAGAAAATCGAGGATATGCTATTCGTCATCACCTACTCAGGCCGTACACCGGACTGGCCGGCTTAGCGCAAAAGCCTGTTCCTTCAGGGCAGAAGGTCGTGATGTTCGTCATCCTGAGCGATTGGTTGTCCACTGGCTGGGGAGGAGATTCCGTATGTATTCCATAAGTACACCGGGTGCCATTTCCGAAATGCATTATATTCGGAATGGCCGCTCTCGCCTTGAGCCTCGTGTTGGACAACTGCTTGCTGCGCCATCCAGCTCCGAGCTGCCAGAGCGCCGCTCGGCAAGCCCGCCATGGCGAAGGGCCATTTTCTTTATTTTTTTCTTCGCCGTGTTGAGCTGTTTCTCAGGTTGTGTCGCTTCGCGGGACGAAACACCGTTGCCGCCCGGAAAGCAAGGTCCACCAGCGGCTGCAGCGATGCTCAGGCAAACCCGTCCGGCGGTCGCATACAGCCGAACCGAGGGAGTCTACCTGGTTGTCTGGGAAGAGGAGACCGCCCTTCGCGGCCGCCGGCTCGACGCCCAAGGGAACCTTATGGGACCGCCCATTCTGATTAGCAGGCTTTCCCAGCCCGGATTATTCGAGGAAGGGATCCCGGCGGTCGCCTCGGACGGCAGCAATTTCCTGGTCGCCTGGGCCGATGGCCGCAATGGAACAATCAACCTGGACATCTACTGGGCGATGGTCGAGGCGAGTACCGGCATCGTGTTGCAATCCGGTGGCGCGCAGCTAACGACCGCCCAAGAGCATCAGGCCTATCCTGATGTCGCCTATGATGCGCCAACGGGTCTCTACCTCGTAGTGTGGGAAGATCGGCGCCCAGGCGTGTCCGGCATCAACATTTTTGGATCCAGGATCCGTCGGCTCGGGATTGTAATGGATCCCAATGGCTTTCAGGTCAGCGATACTCAGTTGGGGCAGGATCCTGCGGTGGCGGCAGGTGGCAGCGAGTTTCTCGTGGTGTGGACGGATCCCCAGGGGGTGGCAAACAACTTCCATATCTACGGCAAGTTCGTGGACAAGCACGCAAACGTCCTGACCCAGCCCGCCGTCGGCACCCACATCAGTCAGGGAGCTGCTGACATCGGCTTTCCGGGTGCCGAGTTCGACGGCAACGAGTATTTCGTGATCTGGAATGACCAACGTAACGGCAATTTCGACATCTATGGCACATGCTTAAGGCATGATGGTGCCGGAGGGGCCATTTTCCGGCATGTGCGTGGCGTTCCGCTCGCCACACACCCGGCCGATCAGACGAAACCGGCACTGTCATTCAGCCACAGCTCCGAGCGATTCCTGGTTTCATGGAGCGATGCCCGTAAACCCGTTTCTGCGCTGGATATCTACGGGATCATGGTCGCCGAGTGTGATCCCAAGGGGCGCGAGTTCCCGGTCTCGCAGGCTGCGCCGCAGGATCAGTGGTTCCCCGCGGTGGCCACGGACGATTCCAGTTCCTTTCTGACGGTGTGGGAGGACTACAGGGCGGCCGCGCAGACCGACGCCGATATCTACGGTTCCCTGGTGAATCTCAGGGGCCGGGTCGTCATGCCCGATACCGTGATCACCAAGTGAAAGATGGGACCGATGCAGAAGAACAAACAAAGTCGCGGTAGGAATGCCGATTGCTCGGCAACATCCTCTTTTTATACGATTGGAAAGATCCTGAGGGTGTTCCTCCGTATTCTCTCCATACGCCCGCCAATTCAGTCCATCAATTCCAGTACACAAGTATCGTTGGGGAGTACTGGGACATTCTAAATAACTAAATAACTCGTTTATGTAAGTAGAAATTATGGCGCAGGGCAATATCTTTTCACATTTGAGCGGAATAACCGAAGCCGGAAATGGTCATTTCAAGTTTTCGGGCAAGATCGGTCAGCGGCATTTTAAATCCATAGATTTCGCCCCAGAGGAATAGGCTTCGCATTTCATTGGACAAGCATTTCATTGAGCAGGCATTTCACAGGGCAGGCAGATTACCCCGATGAAATAAAAGAAAAAAGATTTCATTGGGCAGGCACAGATTACAATGAATGTGCGGTGGAGAATGCGAAATCTGCCGGGTTTAATTCCACGCAGCTTGCAGCGTTAGGATAGAATGTATCATTCATGGATTCCTCGTGGCTTGCCGCGGGGAAGTTCATTTCGCTAGCTGCCCAGTAGCAAAACAATGTCTTTGCATCAACGCGCGGTTTCTGACGAACCTTGCGAAACAGTTCAGCAGGATCGTTGCCACTCGTCATAATTGGAGAAGAACCTAATTTAATAGCCCGTCTGTTCCACCAGAGGCGACGCCGGCGGAACAGACAGGCTTTAGGGTACTAGGATGTCTGGTTTAAACGGCGGGAACATCCACCTTTTTCATGTCTTCGGCCAGGAACTGCATGCCTAGTTTTTGAAGGGCTTCTTCACTGGGCACGCTGGTTTTGGCGTCCCACCCGATTGCTTCGAGAAATTCTGTTATCAATGTCTTATAATCTACGGTGATATCTCTGACGTTTCCTTCAACGAGGGGGGGCTCCCCTACCATTCTGCCCGGAACGTTGCGGCTTAAAGGATTGAGGCCCTCTCGCAGATTAAACGCATGGCGCATGGTGTAGATTCGACAGCCGACTTCGTAAATCTTCTCCAGATCGTATGCCTGACCGGTCACCGCCGACAGTTGATCCGGCACAGACTGAATCGGGTAGCACAGCGTACCGAACATACACAAGCCAGCCGCATTGACCACTTCATGTATCGCTACCAGTTTCATATGCGTATCGGATTGTCCGGCATAGGCATATTTGTCGTGTTCAGGTACCTCCAAGCCTGGCGGCATGAGCAACTCTCCACCCTGGGTGTGACGGGCAGGGGTGGGTGTTATCAGGTAAGTCGTCGCAAGACCCGGAATAAATTTTGGATCATGAGCCGGTAATTCCTCACCCTGCACGTGTATGGCATACTCTGTGCCGACTTTTCCCAATTTCTCCCAGGCAGCTTTCATGCCGTCGGCTAAAACCTCCCCGAATCCCTCGCGCCGGCCGATTTTATCCGTCAACGCCACAATCGCATCGGCATTGCCCCAGGTCAATTCCAATCCATCGCTTTGTTCTTTGGTAATCAATCCTTTTTCGTAGCATTCGATGGCATAGCCGATCGTTGCGCCGGTCGATATGGTGTCCAGGCCAAGATTGTTGCAGATTTCGTTGATCTTTATGATTGACGCCAGATCATCATTCAGCAGATTGGATCCAAACATGGCCAGGGTTTCATACTCCGGTTTGTGGCCGACCCCGTCGTTTAACTCGAGCGCAAATTTACCGCTTTTCTGCGACATTTTCCCACCGCAGGCCACAGGACAACGCCAGCAGCCATAAGGTTTGTAACCTTCGACACCGATGACGGCATCATCACTGATCTTTTTGGCACGTTCGGATGGAAAATCCGTTGTACCGGCACCACCCCAATTTTTGGTGGGACCATCGCCGCTGAGGACAGAATCATGGGTAAAACCGGCCGTACCATACTTATTGAAAATCGGATAACCACCGGTAGCTTCTTTCAAGATCTTCTTGCGCAGGTCCTTCATCCGATCTTCGTCATGCAAAGGAACTTTCGCCTTGCCCCTGACGACAACGGCTTTGAGCTTCTTCGAACCCATTACGGCGCCGAGCCCGGAGCGTCCGGCGGCTCTCTCTTTGTCATTCATTATGCAGGACAACAAAGACATTTTTTCTCCTGCCGGTCCAATGGAACTGACCTGAATACCTTTGCCGTGGCGCTCCTTCAACGTATCCTCCAGCGGTGTAACGCCCAAGGACCATAGATCGCCGGCATCCAAAAGCTCCGGTTTTCCTTCGTCAATGAAAAGATAAACCGGCTTGTCGGAACTACCGGAAAATAATATTCCGTCATAGCCGGCAAATTTGAGATGAGGCCCAAAAAAACCGCCGCAGTTCGCATCCCCCCATCCACCGGCCGTTTTCGGCGATTTGCCGACTACAACAAAGCGAGATCCGATAATCGCCGGTGTACCGGTCAGAGGACCCGTCAAAAAGCCGAGAATATTATCCGGTCCCAGCGCATCCGCTCCGGCGGGTATCCGGTCGTACAAAAGCCGAGCGCCCAGGCCATAGCCCCCAACATAGTCCCGACATAAATCTTCGCTGAGTGCCTCCTCTTCGATCTTCCCGTCAGAGAGATTTACATTTAAAATTTTACCCATGTATCCGTTTGCCATGTCATTTCCTCCCTTTCGTTGCCGGTTGTTAGAATTTAGACTTACCAGTTGGTTTACATGATAGCTTACCCCTATTGAATCAAAGTCGTTAACTTGACATCAACTTCTCGTGGGAGTGGCCTCGACTCGACTGTTATTGGGTGTCGGATGCCTGCTGATGACCGGTGCCTATCCCCCGGTGATCAAAGGTATGATATATACCTCGTCGCCTTCCTTCAGCTCGGTTTCCAAACCGTTGCAATAGCGAATATGGTTTCCGTTGATAAAGATCGACAGGGATTCGTACAGGTTACCCTCGCGATCACACCAGCGCTGATAGAATTTCGGGTGACTGTTTTTTACGGATTGCAGCAATTGTTTGACGTTTACCCGGCCTTCTGCCGAAAACTGCGACAACAATTCCTCACGGCCGTAAGTAAGTTTCAACCGCATCCTAGTTGAATCTCCTTTTTAGTTCATACGGATTTATATCTCATCAATTATTCGGTCATGTCAACCAATTCGGAAGGATTTGCAGGATAGCGTCAAAGTATTTGTGGTTATTATGGCTGACCAAGATGAACCTCTCGCAAAGCCGCCAGGCTTCGCTAAAGCTTCTGTCTTCGCTAGAGCTACGCCGAGACAAGACGATCCGGCAGGCAAAAGGCGCTAAGTTGTCGTGATCTTTCATGGTGTCTTTGCGTGAGAGTTTAATGATTTCGCATTTATGCAATGATTCGCATTGCGATCATTTAGGCCCTTAGGGCCTTTTTCCTGACAACATGTTGTGAGAAAATGAAGGTTTTCCGCCGCAGGTGGATCAGTGTTCAAGTTTCAGGATATAACAATTCCACTCCCTGAAACATCATATGCAACTCCGCCTGGTCGGACCACTGAAAAGATTGAACGTCGAACATCGAACGTCCAACTTCGAACATCCAATATGGATGGCGCTGCGCTTTATCTATTTTAAAACAAGCGAATCAAGCTGAAGACGTGATCTTAAGACAGCAAATTTTAGAAGAGTAGATTAGCTTTGCTAAGTTTTTTTATAAAATGACCGTTCGACACTGTCATTTGACCCTGAGGCTCTCGAAGGGAGGCTCACGACAGGCAGAATACAGTATTCGATGTTGGACGTTAAATGTTCGATGTTCGACGTTCATTAGTTTCTTTTTCGATTTGACTGACCGCTCTGCTGCCAGCGGCTGGGCTTAAACTTAAAAATTGCGAAAAAGAACCGTTGCGGGAAGTATCAAAAAACGATAAGGACATTAGGCACCCGTCCTGCGACGCCACCTGTTAGTTCGCCCCGGATTAATTCATCCGGGCTGTCACCGGCAGTTGGCTTATGATATGAATGGCACCCTCAGGTTGCGGATTTAGTAATCACACCGGCACTTAATGGAGATCGTTATGTCAAATGAGAAGCAAAGCAACGTTTTGGGCTATTTCTTGAACAGGGAGACGCCGCACATCGTCAATGCAAATGGCGTCTATCTCTATGACGATCAGGGCAATCGCATACTTGACGCCAGCGGTGGAGCGATTGTCTGCAGTATCGGTCACGGCGTGGAAGAGATCGTCGAGGCCGCCGCCGATCAGATGAAAAAAGCGGCCTTTGTTTTTCGGCGCGCCTTCCGCACGCCGGAGCTGGAAATGGCGGCCACAAAAGTTTGTGAAACCACGAATTGGGATATGGAACGGATCTTCTTTGTCTCCGGCGGCTCGGAAGCCACTGAAACGGCAGTCAAGCTGGCCCGCAAATACCACATCGAAAACGGAAACCCGAGCAAATTCCGGGTAATTTCTCGCTGGCAAAGTTACCACGGGTCCACTTTCGGGGCTTTGTCCTGGACAGGCTTTACTTCGCGGCGGGCTGATTTCACCCCCTACCTGAAGGACTTCGTGCACTTGCCGCCGACCTACTGTTACCGCTGCTGGTGGGGGCAGACACCTGAATCCTGCTCCCAGGAATGCGCCCAGGCCCTGGAAAACGAAATCCTGTGCCTGGGACCCGAGACGGTTGCGGCTTACATCGCCGAGCCTGTTTCCGGACATGCTTTGGCGGCTGCCTGCCCGCCGGATGAGCATTTCAAGCGCATTCGCGAAATCTGTGACCGGTATGACGTGGTAATGATACTGGATGAGGTTATGTGCGGTGTAGGCCGCACCGGCAAGTGGTACGCCTACCAGCACCACGACAGCGCCCCGGACATCATTGCTTTGGCCAAGGGCCTGAGCGGCGGATACTATCCGGTCGGGGCGGCGGCGGTTCGGGCCAAGATCTTCGACACGATCTCCAAAGGTTCCGGGATTTTCGGCTCCGGGCACACCTATGCCGGAGGGCCGGTAGCCGCGGCGGTGACATGCCGGGTCATTGACTATCTGAAAGAAAACCGGCTGGTCGAGCGATGTGCGCAGATGGGTCGATACCTGGCGGAGAAACTGGAGACCCTGCGCTCCCACCCGACGGTGGGCGACATCCGCGGCAAAGGGCTGCAGCGGGGAATCGAGTTCGTCAAAGACAAGCAAACCAGAGAGCCGCTGAATCCCGAACTGCATTTCTCCCAGCAAATTCAGGACGAGGCCTTATGCCGGGGGGTGCACATCGAGTCTTCTTTCGGCTGCGATCGGGGCCAGGCCGGTGATTTGATCCTGTTCGGTCCGCCTTATATCATCACCCGGACACAGATAGATGAGATGATCGATATTATCGATGAAACATTGTCGGTGGTTGAACAACGCGCCGGTTACTAGGTGTCTTTATAAAACAAGATCATAAAATTTAGGTCAAGCATTAGTATCAAACATGGTGCCAAGCAAGAAAAGATATCCCGCCAGGGCGGGACTGGTCTCTGGATACTGGATTGAAGAGGAATTATTTTGTTTTATCCAGAATCTAGCATCAAGCATCCAGCATCGGCTCGCCTCAAGCAATCGGACATTTACGCTGCCAACTCTTCAGTTTGAGGCGGAGCTTTGCTAAATGCAAAGGATTAAACATGTCCAGGATAAAAGCAATTTTAAAAGGTTTCGTAGACACCCATGTTCACGCCGGGCCCACGCTCACCGTGCGCGAATTCAACGTCTGGCAGCTGGCAGCCGAAGCCGAAAAAGGCGGCTTCAGCGCTATTGTGCTTAAGGACCATTTCATTCCGACGGTACCGGTTGCCCGAGTGATGAAGGAAAAACTGGGCCATACCGTGGTAAAGATCTTCGGCAGCCTGGTCCTGAACAATTCGGTGGGCGGCCTCAATCCCAAGGCGGTGGAGATCGCGATTGGTTTCGGTGCAAAGATGATTTGGATGCCCACCATATCCGCTGCAAATCACCGCAGAATGCACCGCGCACCGGGCATCAAGTTTCCGGCGGTGATAACGAAAAAAGAAACGGTGGCTGACGCACCCCTTGAAGTGATCGGCGCTGATGGTGCTCTAACACCCGAGACCGAGGACGTATTGAACGTACTGGCCGATCATCCGGATGTTGTTCTGGCCACCGGGCATCTCGGCCGTGCGGAAGTCGATGCCCTGGTGCGCCGCTGCGCGCAAGTGGGCGTCAAGCGGGTGCTGGTCACCCACCCCCATTTTCTTGTGGATGCAAGCGTGGAGGACATGCAAACCTGGCAGTCTCTGGGCGCCTATATGGAGTTTACGGCCGTCATTTCTCTTCCGTCCTCTCCCATCTACTGCCGGCCGGTTGAAGATCTCGCCGGGCTGATCAAGTCGCTCGATGTGGAAAAGATCGTTTTGAGTTCGGATCTGGGCTTAAAGAATGCCGGGTGGCCCATTGAAGGAATGTCCGCGTTTCTTGAACTGCTGGGTGAAGCCGGCGTGGGCGATGAGGATCTGAAAAAAATGATCGCCACCAACCCCGCACAATTACTGGATATGAAGGATGAAATCGCTGATGAAGACGATTCCCGTTAGTTGCAACAAAGACTGCGGCGGCGGATGTCCGCTGCTTGCACATGTAAAAGGCGAAAAGATCGTTAAAATAACGGACAATCCGGCCGGAACAGCGTACATGAAGGGATGCAGCCGCGGATTTCAGGCCGCCAAGGCTGCTTATGCTCCGGATCGGCTTCTACATCCGCTTGTCAGAACCGGTCCTCGGGGCAGCGGTGAGTTCAAGGCGGTATCCTGGCCGGAGGCATTGGACCAAGTTTCAGAGAAGCTGAACGAAATCAAAAATAAATACGGCAACGAATCGCTTATATTGCTTGGAGGCAGCGGGGCGTGTCGCGGTGCGCTGCACAATACCGGCCTGCTTCCCAAAAGATTTCTGAACCTGTTCGGCGGGTACACTCAAGTCTATGGAAATTACAGTTCCGCAGCCGTAAGCTTTGTGACACCATATGTCTTCGGAACACAGTATGCAGGCATCGATCCCGGCACTCTGCAGCATTCACGTCTGATCCTGTTGTGGGGCGCCAATATTGCGGTTACCCGTTTTGGAAGTGAATTACCGCCCCGCATCCGGGAAGCCGCCAAACGCGGTGTACCGCTGATCGTCATCGATCCAAGAAAATCAAAAACCGCCGGCATGCCGAATGCACAGTGGATCCGGGTCCGACCGGGCACGGACACGGCCCTGATGGCGGCCGTGCTTTATGAACTGATCGGCCGCAGTCTGGTTGACCGCTCCTTTCTTGAAAGATACTGCCTCGGATTCGACCGGGTGGAAAATTATATTCTGGGTACCGATGACCACTGCCCCAAAACACCAGCCTGGGCCGAAGAAATCTGCGGCACACCGGCAGATACAATCAAGCGGCTGGCCGATACATACGGCCGGACCAAACCTGCGGCGCTGATCCCGGGATTGTCTATTCAACGTACCATTGGCGGCGAGGAATCCGCTCGAATGGCTATGGTGCTGCAGGCAGCAACCGGAAACATCGGTATTCCCGGTGGTTCGTCCGGCGGGTATGTTTGGGGCCGCCTGCCGAAACCTAAATGCGGCCAGATGGATACCCTTTCCAAGTCCGGCAATCCGTCAATTTCCGAATACCTTTGGCCGGATGCCGTTCTTGAAGGCAAAAATGGGGGATTTCCAACAGATATAAAGGCCATTTACAATGTCGGTGGAAACTTCCTGTCTCAAGGCAGCGATATTAGAAAGAACATCCGGGCATTCGAGGCCGTTGATTTTGCCGTGTGCCATGAACATTTCATGACACCCACAGCCAGACATTGCGATGTTGTCCTGCCGGTCACCACATTTTTGGAAAGAGAAGATATCATCTTCACTAAATTGAATTATCTATTTTTTTCCGCCAAGGCCATCAATGCGCCGCACAGTGTTAAAGACGATTATGATATCTTCTGTGAGCTGGCGCAGCGACTCGGCTTTCGGGATAAATTTTCAGAAGGAAAGACCGCCGGACGGTGGCTTGAGGAATTCATCGCATCGTCTGCTATAAAAGATGTCGACGCTTTCAAACAAACAGGCATATACGCAGGCGAAGACCAGATGCGGATCGGGCTTTCCGAATTCATTGCCGACCCCGCAAAAAAAGCACTGAAAACACCCTCGGGTAAAATAGAGTTGGCTTCAGACAGTTATGCCCGAACCGGTTATCCGGCCATACCTACCTATCGCGGCATGCCGGATGATGCAAACCATCCGCTGCGCCTGGTGACCCCCCATTCCTTTTATCGCATCAATTCGAGCTATTCGAACGTGGCCTGGTTCAGAGATAAAGAGCGCCAAGTCCTGTGGATCAATCCGGTGGATGCAGCACAAAGAGAAATAAGAGATGGGCAGATGGCACTTATCCGCAACACCCGGGGGAAAATACGAATTTCAGTCAGGGTGACAGAAGACACTATGCCGGGTGTCGTTTGCCTGCGGGAGGGTATCTGGCCTGATCTGGACGCCGATGGTTGTGACCGGGCAGGATCAGCCAATATTCTGACGTCAACCGTGCCGACGAAACCCTGCCAAGGTTCGCGGACGCATTCGGTTTTAGTAGAAGTTGAATCTGAAAATTAAATCAATATTCAGGCTTCCATACGCATTAGAGTATGAACTGGTGCCCATCCGGAAATTAAACCGTGCACAGATTAGTTTCCAAATTGGTCCCGCTACAGCGGGATTTCGATGAGCCCCGCCAGGCTGCGGGATTTCACGTCTTGATTTATTACATCAAGGTGTTCGACAAGCCACATTTGAGTTTACGACGAGGCGATCTCGCAGAGCGCATGGGGCAATGGGCAAAGCGTCAATGCAATTTCTACACTGTCTTTTCCAGTAACGCTATGCTCTATGCCATACGCGCTATGCTTTAAGCACACGGAGAACGCCGCTTATCGGAAAAAGGGCCATTTCCGGATGGAAACGAACTAATCATCATCCCACCCGTGCCAGGCAACTTTGGGGATGATTATTTCGGTAGCGCGCGGCAGGGTGTCGCTGCTCATACTGAAAGCGTTGGTGTCGAGAAACCGCGCTGGATAAGGTCCGTCAAGAAATCGTCGCAATATGCTCCCATTATTGTAATAATGCATGGGGACCACGATCTTGGGTTGAATCTGTGCAACCACCTTCTTGGCTTTATCCGGACCCATCGTATAGCTGCCGCCTATGGGCACAAGCAAAATATCGACATTACCGATGAGATCGAGTTGGTCCTCATTGAACGGTTCTCCGATATCACCGGTGTGACAGATACACAAACCGTCCAGCTCGAAGACGAATGCAGTGCCGCGAATGAATTCGATCGGCGCTCTTACGTGGATGGGAACATTATAGATCAATACATCCCGGAACAGGGTGTTTATCTCGTTCCATTCACCCCCCCAGGATGTCAATCCCCGCAATATAAGCGGATTTCCATTCGCCAGAGCAACATTGCTGTGGTTTCTTGTCTCCTTGCCAACCGTAACCACATGCGGCCACACTTCCGGCATCGGATATCCCATCCGGCGGAAAGGGTCGGTGAGGATTCGCGTGCCGGCACTCGAGGTGATTTGAAAGAACGCATGCCCGAACCATTTGATCTCTGCAAACCGCGATGTAGCGACCCGTCGAATCAAAGGCTCGAAACCTTGAACAAGATTGGGATTTCGACAAGCAGCATGGATTTCGTTCAGCCAGAGGCCGGCCCATATCACGGCAACAACCGCAAAACTTATAAACAAGCTCTTACGCTTCATGAACCGCTTTCCCCCATCTCAATTTGCGAACACTCCGGGGATTACATATCGTCATCACGTCCTAACCATACGACTGTAGGAACGATCACTTCAGTATTCGGCGGGAGGCTGTCACTGCTCACGTTAAAATAGTTGGTCTCGAGCATTCGTGTTCGATATGATCCGTCAAGAAACCGCCGCAAGGTGTATGAATTGTTGAAGTAGTGCATGGGGATGACGATCTTGGGTTTCAGCTGATGAATGATCTCTTTGGCCTCCTCGGGCCCTGCTGTGTATCGGCCTCCGATCGGCACCAGCAGTACATCGATATGTCCCACGAGCTGCAGCTGATCTTCATTGAACGGTTTGCTGATGTCGCCGGCGTGCAAAATGCACATCCCGTCGACTTCAAAAACGAATGCGGCGCCTTTCAAGCTCGCCTCAAACTCCATGTAGCCTCTCTGGTGGATGGGCACGTTGTATATCAGTACATCGCGAAAGGTCAGCCGGACATCGTTCCATTCAAAAGTCCCTTCTTTCAGACCCCGCAGGACGATCGGTCGTCCTTTGGCCAGATCGACATTGTTGTGGTTTCCATGTTCCCGGCCGACGGTCACCACATGCGGCCAGACTTCGGGCATTGGATAACCCATGGGGCCGAAAGGATCCGTGATGATCTTGGTGCCGTTGCTGGAAGTAATTTGGAAAAAGGAGTGCCCGAACCACCTGATTTCCACAAACCCGGAAGCAGCCGCCGGCACAATGAGAGGCGCATCACTTAGAACCAGATTTGGATTGCGGCACGCCGCTTCAGTGTTATGGGTATAAATAAAGAGGCAGAGTAAACAGATGATCATCAACCCGAGGTTCGAATTTTTTCTCATCTCAACCTCCTGGTTTTTCTCGCATGGTATGCGCATGTAATGATCCGGGCCCAGAGGACCCGTCTTCGCCAGTCTTCAGGCTTCGCTCTGCGAGCTACGACCCGACAAGACGCCGCGGCAAGCCCCGACTTTGATTTAACACCAGAGGGGTGAAGATTACCTTCAGGCATCGACTGGAATAATGGAATGGTGGAATAATGGCCCGCCCTGGTGCGACTGACCTATATTTTTCTGATTATGGTGTGAAATTTGACATCCATTAGTGAAACGAACACCCCGTTAATCGGTCTGGGCCAGGGAATATTGGGAATAAATACGGAAATTATCTTGATTTTAACCTCTTATTTAGAGAATGATATAGAAAGGATCTCATCCTTAAGTACCCACTATTCCAATATTCCAGTATTCCATCACCCCAAGACATTTGTTTACGGCATGACAACCCGCCACTGACCTAAGCAATGAGAACAGGGTTTTTATGTTCGATCAAACTAGATGAGGCCCCAGCGCCGCCTATAGTACCATTCTGCGGACAAAAGGCCTAAAACCACGGCCATCACCAGCGGCGTGGCCCACATGGGTAAATGCTTCTGTTCAATGAATTCTTTGCTAGCCTTGCGGGTAACCGCTTCGATTTCACTCAAAAGCTTATCGGCTTGCGATATATAGCTGCCGCCGGTGGCAGAAGCTATTTTTTCGAGCTGGAGATGATCGGGTGCGGCGTCGAGGTTCTCCAGCGGCCCGGTGACAACCATATGTTCCTCCAGACTCGTGATCGGTGTCTCGATCTCTATACGATAGACACCGCTGACTGCGGGTGCAAAAGATACGAGATATTCGCCGGCCTGCGGTGTGGGCTTGAGCGTCGATTCTATCTTCGCCTCTGTCGGATCGAATACGGCGTGAGAAATAACCGAATCAGGTTGCCGGGACGACGCATCCGCGCGTAATCGAACCCTGACATCCGTCGTTTGACCGACGATGGCCTTGGTCTCCGGCAGGAGGATGTGAACTGCATCGAGGCTCGGATCTCTTGTCAGCCAGCGGATTATCCGATGAACGAACCGCAGGTAGTGCTGATTCCCCTCACCTCTGGCCACCATCCCGATGTACCATTTCCATGTATAGTCTGTGGTAAGGGCCAGGACTCTCCCTTTTCCAAATTCGGAAACAATGAGAATCGGCCAGGGGATGCCGTCCGCCGTCTCGATCAGTACGCTGGCAGTTTTCTTGGCTGCCACCGGATTGATGCCGTCTAAAGCGGGCATTTCCTGCCAGAGTCGGCGGCGATCGGCTTCGCTGTCCTCGGAGAAACGCAGGATGGGATGATCGGCCTGCGTCCGAGGCAACTGCACACGGCTGGCAGCCTCCCTGCGATAAAACTCTTTTTCGACAAACCGGAAGGGAAGAATCTCACCCACAGGAGACAGCCGGTATCGACCCTCCGTGAAAAGGTTGGGTCCACCGATCATTGCAAAGCTCCCTCCGTTTTTTACGAAATCTCTGAGACTCTCGAGGTGATTCGGGCCCAAAAACAAGGTGTAATTGAAGTTGTCGAACATGACCAGGTCGAAATGGGCTAACTCTTTTATAAAAAGTGTTTCCACCGGAAACGGAATAAGGCTCTGCTCGTGAGGACGGACATTTAAGGTATCCGACGGGTTTCTCAGGATGACGAAGGAAAGCAGATCAACGGAAGGATCGCTTTTGAGAGCTGCCCGCATGAAGCGGTAATTAACGCTCGGATTTCCCGACACCATCAGGATCCGGATCTTGTCCCGCACGACTTTCATTGAAAGGTGGACTTGGTTATTGGCCCCATTGACTTCACCCACCTGCCGCGGAATCGAAACCGAAAGTGTTTTCTGTCCCACCGCCTTGGGAACGAAAGAAAAGGAAATGGTCGCCTCTTCGGGATCATTCTGAAGGTCCAAGGTTTTCGAACCGAGTACCGCGGCCGAATCCTTCAAAACCACAGGCAGGGTTGTTCCCGCGTATCCGTAGGTTTTTAGCGTAACGTCGATGACGACCTCCCGATCCCGAAAAGCCATGGCCGGTGCCCGAATCTCTTTGATCAGGACATCTCGATAGCCTTTGGAATCGCCAAGCGGCAGGGTCAATGTCGGCAACGGTTGGGGTTGGTCCTGGTGCCACTGCAGTTTCCCATCACTCAACAGGATCGAAACGGCATTTTGATGGCTGAGGGCTTTCAGCGCCGCGTTGAGATCCCCTTTGTTGCCCCCGGCTTTTATGCCATCCAGCTCTTCAGGGGTAAGCGTGACGAGCGAATCGGTCAAACCGTAAAGCGTCACTTCATGCTCTTGCGCCAGCGCATTCAACACGGGGCTCATGCCTTTCGTCAAAACCGCCCTGGCCTCATCCAGCCGGCTGCCTTTATCGCCCGCTGTCGGTTGTCCCATACTCCAGGACGTGTCCACAATGACGGCGACAGCCGGCGACACTTTGTGTACCTTGCGGGTCACCAGCGAAGGATTGAGAGCAAAGGCAACGATGAGACAGACGGCAGCCAGACGCAGCAAGGATAGAAACATTGCGCGCGGCTTTCCCAGTCTGTCACGGATTCGTTTGTACTGCAGGAGAGCAGAAATGCCACCGCCACAAAATAGAACAAGAATCAACCATATAGGAAAAACCGGCGCTAGGGTGATGGGGATCAAGTTCATTGATTTCTGCGCCTCTTGATAAAGGGATGATGGATCACATCCTTCTTATAGTCCGCCGTCAATGAATAGACGATGATGTTAATGCCCAACTTGAAAGCGTCTTTACGCTGAATCTCCCCACCCGGCACACAGTCGTTGATCCATTTTCCGTAGCGGTCCCTGGCCCAGGCGCCGGACAGGTCGTTTTGGGAATATATCACCGGTGTCCAGGCTCCATGGGCGATACCTTCCAGAAACGGCTTGACTTTCCGGCGGCCGCCGACGGTGTTGATGAGGTAAAAACTCTGAAAGACCGAATGATCGGGGAGAAGCCTTTCGAGAGGATTGTTCGGCAGAATCGCCTGCATTTCCCTTCGGAAGGAGCGGTCGAATCCGAACCCTTCGGCGCCGACGGTATCCTCTGCAAAAATGAACCCGCCATTGGTGAGAAAGCGATTGAGAATTTCCCTCTCGGCAGGCGAAAAGGGCTCAAATGCATATCGCCCGGCCATGTAGAGAAAGGGGCAGAAGAATAGATCAGGGTCCGAAATCTCTAGAACGCGCCGATCTCTGCGGGCGTCGATGCTTGTCCGAAGCTCGAGCTCCTCGACCATGGCTTGGGGAAATAAAGGATTGGGGTCCCATTGTCCGCCCGGGTATTTGAGCTGTGTGAAGTAAAAATGAGGAAAGAGGGCACCAAAAGATAGATCTGCCCGCGGCAGAACCCAGCCACCGGCAAGCCCCAAAGCCAGCGATATGAATTGTCTTCTGGAAATCATCACTTTTCAGAAGGTTCCTTTACTTTTTGTTCAGTCGAAAAGGGGTCTCTATAAATATCTTTACTCACCGCAGAGACGCAGAGGACGCAGAGATTATTCTTTATTGGTCTGATTGTTTGAGCCCCGCTAAATTAAGCGGGACAGGCATCCAAAATCAGACCAAACATTCAGCCTCCGGCAGGATAAAGGATCATTGAATTAAAATTACATCTACAATTAATGACATGATAGTAGTATCTTAAACTTTAACGCATGCCTTTTGTTTTGCCCGCAGGGCTGAAGTATTTAGTTTTCCGTCCTCTCAACGGAAAACAAAATCTTTTCTTCCTCTGCGTACTCTGTGCCTCGAGCGGAGCGGGCGGTGAAAAATATAGTAAATAATTCGTTTATCTACAAAGCACACCTTAGACCACCAGCTAACTTATTGATTTAAGGTATTAACTATCCGGACGATTTCAACCGCGGAAAACCGTTTGCGACCATCATTTCAAAAGTAAGGACCGCCAGAAGTAAGACCAGCAGCATCGGCCACAGCGGCTTCCTCCCGCCTTGAAGCTCTTTCAAACGTTCTGTCTGATATTCCCAGAATCCGAAATCGATGCCCCCAAACTTTTTTTTCAGCTCATCGGCCGGCATTTTCAACAGATCCGATTCTGCGTCAGGCGTATTCACGCCGCGCTGCAGATCACGTTTAGGCAGGCGGTATTGATATATCCCGGGACCATTTGGGGGCCCTTTGAGCTGCTTCAGGCGGCCCTGTTCGCCGGCAGGATCACCGACGGTCACCCAGGCCGGATGGGGACCTTCCATCCGGTCGAAAGCCTGCATCACGAGCCACTGGACAAGGGGAAGATATGCAGCCGTCAGGGGCAGATCATTCCAGTCAAGGTCGGCACTGGAAGTAAAGATAAAAAGCTTGGATTTGCCCACATCGGCTTGCACCAGAAGCGGATCTTGATTTTCCAACACCAGCAGGTATTTCGCCGATCCTTCGACCTTGTAATAGGAACTGAACGATGCGCTCTTTAAACTCTCCTGCAGCTGTGGAAAAAATTTGAAGCTTACACCCGGCGAATGATCCAGCGCCACCTTTTGGGTGGGCTCTCGGGGCGCGACCCGAGATTGGATCTGCCAGGGAGCGAACGAAAATCGATTATATGCATTGGAATCGATTCGATCGCCGAGAAAAATAAACAACGCCTTTTCCGACTCCAGAAAAGAAGCCAACCGGGAGGGGTCGGGCCGAGCGACATTGAGCAGGAAAAGCGCGTCATAAGAACCCAGATCCGACCGAGCCATTTCGTCCTCGGTGATCACCCGCGTGGTAAAGGCCGACTCCCCGATTCCACCCGCACGCAGAGCACTGACCAGGTAGTAGTGTTCACCGGCCCGCAGGGATGTCTTGGGGTCTCCGTCAACCACAAGTACCCTAACCTTCTCCCTGACCCACAGCGGGAAATAAAAATTGTCATCCTCTGGAAGGCGGTCGGACTTTAATTTAATCACGCCATGGACCCAGCCCGGGGTGTCCAGGCGGAGATCAAAAGAGAGGGTTGTCTCCTGACCGGCATCAAGCACGATCGCTTTTTGGTCGAACTTGATATCGGAAAGTTCGACTTGAACAAGCGTTTCGGCGGCTTGATCGGAAAGATTCGACACGGTCACATCCAGGCTTGCGGGCACCCCCGCGACAAGCTCGTCCTGCGCCAGGCGAACCGCTTTGATGCGGGTATTGGCATCCCGGCCGCCACCCCCGATTCTCAAAAAAAGGATCTCCGCATCGGGAACCTGCCCGATCCGGCTCAGGTCGAGGTCCTGCCAATCGCTGCGGGCCAGGTCGCTCAAAACCACGATCTGTTTGGAAGTCTCGAGATCTTTCAGCAGCTGATAAGCGGCTGTAAAGGCAGCTGTCGGATTTCCGCGACTGAAAGAAAGCGGAATGGCACTTATTTGCTCCAGCGCCGTTTGCGCGCTCATCCAGCGTGCTTCCTGATCTCTATTCATGTTTGCGGTCGGGATGAGGAAAACTTGGCCCCTGAAACCATCCAGCACTTCTTTGAGCGCTGTTTGGGCGACATCGTACCGCCGTCCCCGATCTTCGAGGTACCCCATGCTGAGGGAATTATCAAAAATCACGACCTTGGCGCCGCCCTCGGTTAGATCTGCAAAACCCGGACGGATGAGCATCGGTCTGGCCATCATAAAAACCAGGATCGTCACGGCAAGGATTCTCAAAGCCAGCAGCAGTAGGTGCTTGAGGCGTTGCGGCTTAGCGGTGATGCGTTGGGATTGGAGAATGAGTTGAACAGCGGAAAATTTTTTGACCATCACTTTTTTACGTGTGATCCGGTGAATGAGGATCGGCAGAATCACGCCGGTGAGTCCAAAGAGAAACAGGGGATTGAGAAAAGTGAGGTTCATCTCTTTAGCGCGCCTTGAACTTTTGCCTCCATCTCAGATACCGGACCAGGGCGCGGTCCAGACCGATCGAGGTGTCGAATAGGGAGTAATCGATACGATGCGTTAAACAGGTGTGCTTGTAGGTGTCGAGAAGTGCTTTCAGCGCCTCGAGATAAGCCGATCGGATGGCCTGCGGATCGGCAAGGAGTCTCAGATCGTTTTCCATATCCTGAAACAAGGAAGGCTCTTTAAATGGAAACTGCAGTTCATCTCGATCCAGCAGGTGAAAGACGATCACTTCACTGCCCCTGGCACGGAGCTGTTTAAGGCCTTGTGAAACTGCCTGGGGATCGTCCAGCAGGTCCGATACGAGAATGATCAGTTTCCGTTTTTTCAAAGAAGCCGCAAGGTCTCTCAACACGCCGGCGGTCGATGTTTCTCCCTTGGGTTTTGTATCTTCCAGCACTTTCAAAATGGCATGCAGATGGTCGCGGGATGCTTTGGGCGGAATCATTTTGTCGATTTTGCCGGAAAAGGTGATCACACCCACCGCGTCCTGTTGTTTGAGCATCAGGTAAGACAGGGATGCGGCCAGGGTCGCCGCATAATCGAATTTGCTCATCCCGTTGGAAGTATAGGCCATTGAAGCACTGGCATCCATGACGAGATAGGCCGTGAGATTCGTCGTTTTTCGGTAGTCCTTGACGAAATAGCGGTCATACTTGGCGTAGGTCTTCCAGTCGATATGGCGCGTGTCGTCGCCCTGGGTATAGCCGCGGTGCTCTTCAAATTCCGAGCTCAACCCTTTGGCCCGTGAGGAGTGCTGGCCGACCATCACCCCGTCTGCCACGACCCTGGCCCTTAAATAAAGGTTTTTCACGCCCGCCAAGGTTTTCGGCTCGAAATAGTTCAAGGCGCCACCTCTTCCAGCAACCGATCGATAACATCGACCGATGAAATTCCTTCGGCCTGGGCTTTGAAATTGGTGATGATCCGATGCTTCAATATCGAAGACAGCACGGCCTTGACGTCTTCGATGGATGCCACGTATCGCCCGTTCATCACTGCCCTGGCCTTGGCAGCCAGGATAAGGTACTGGGATGCCCGGGGGCCGGCACCCCACTCGGCCCACTCTTTGACAAACGCAAGCGATGCGTCTTCTTTGGGACGTGACGCGCGCACCACATTCACCGCATACGCAATCACGTGCGAAGAGGCCGGCACTTTTCTGACAAGATCCTGCATGGTGCGAATCTTATCCGCATGAATGACCTTATTCAGAGCAGGTTCATAGGGGCATGTCGTGGAGGCGACGATCTCTGTCTCCTGGTCGAAGGTCGGATAATCGATGTCGATGTTGAACATAAATCGGTCGAGCTGCGCCTCCGGCAATGGATAGGTGCCTTCCTGTTCGATGGGATTCTGGGTGGCCAGTACAAAGAAAGGCAGATCCAGTTTGTGGGTGACACCGCCGGCGGTGACCTTGTATTCCTGCATGGCCTGAAGCAGGGCGGCTTGGGTTTTGGGCGGTGTGCGGTTGATCTCGTCGGCCAGCAGTATGTTGGTAAATATCGGTCCTTTGATAAAACGGAAGGTGCGCTGCTTGCCGGCACCAGACTCTTCGAGAATGTCGGTTCCCGTGATATCGGAGGGCATCAGGTCGGGGGTAAACTGAACCCGGTTGAAATGCAGCTCCATAATACCGGCCAAGGTAGAGATCAAAAGCGTTTTGGCCAATCCCGGCACTCCCACCAGCAGGCAGTGGCCGCGACAGAATAAGGCGATCAGGATCTCTTCAATCACCTTGTCCTGACCCACAATTACTTTCTTGATTTCCGAGACAATTTCAGATTTTTTCCTGCCCATCTCATCGACCTGGGCAAGGTCATCATCTTTTAATTCGCATTCATCGGCTGCCGGCATTGCTTTGTTCATCTTCTCATCCTGTTTGCAATCTTTCTTTCCTTTTCGTACCCAATATTGTCTCCGAGCATGGCGTAGGTATTGGCCAGACCGACATGGACCTCGGGATTAAACGGATTTATCTGAATCGATTCCTCGAAAGCCGATTTGGCTTCTTTGAATTCTTTTCGTTTCAGATGGATCCGGCCCAGCCGGACATACGGGGTGGGGTGATCGGGCGCCATAACCAGTATTCGTTTGAGCATGACCAAGGCTTCATCGTCCCGTCCGAGATCGATCAGAGCGCCTGAGAGTCTGTTCATCACAGGTACCGAATCCTGGGTTACAGACAGCGCACGACGATATTCTATAACAGCGGCACCCGTGCGGCCCCTTTCTTTGAGTCGATCACCGAGGTGGGTCCGGTTTCTGGCAACAAGCGATTTGATCTCTTGAAGTTCCATCCGATTGTCGTCGGCCTTGCCTTCCTTGACTTTGTAGCGGTGGATGGTGGTGCCGGCTATCGGTGTCAACGCTTTGGAAGCCAGATATGTGGTCCACTGTTTCTCGAACTCGGAGAACTCAATCCCCAGTACATCGCGGATCGATTCACCAGCCCCTTTTTGTTCGCTCCGGGCCATCCGGTTCATAATTCGCTTGAGACCGTCGTGACCGGCACGGGCGATAATGAATTCAATGGCCGAGGCTGCCTGGGCGTAGGCCAGTTGGACTTCTTCAGGCGTTTCCAGATGAATTAGAGAGGGTTCCATCCGATCGAATCCGATCAGTTTATTTTGCGACTGGGCTTGGGCCAAAAGCGTCTGATACCGGGCCGAAAGATAGGTAGGCCCATTGCGCCAGCGGGTCTCCTCATACTTGGCCAGCCCTTCATGGAACCAGATGGGCGCTTTGTTTGCGGTCATTTTCACGATGAGATAGTGCATGTACTCGTGGCTGATGGCATCCAACCAGCGGTAGCCGTGAATCAGGGCCCGGGGGGAGAGAAACTGCAATTTGTTGAATTTGGCCAGTCCCACCGCGCCGGTCACTTCAATGTCTCTCACCGAAAGCGTGGACGTGAGATAAAAGGCATTAGTGTCCGGGAATAACTCCACCCTCACCTTTTCCCGGGGTTTGAAGCCATAGTGTTGCACCATAACCTGATAGGTTTTCTCGAGTGCATCGGACAGGTAGTCGATCAGAATTCCATCTCGCTCTTCATCCAGGAGAATGCTGAAATGAGCGGTTTCATACCGCCGGTAGGGCGTAAGCACACGGATGGTTTCCTCAACGAACAGGGTAAATCCTATCCGTTTTTCATCCTCTCCGCCCGCGGCAGTGGAACGCTTGATCAGATCGAGGGACTGCTGATAATCGCCCCGGTAAAACGCAATATGTGCTGCAACCTCAAGCAGGTCCGGATTCTGGGGATGTTTCGATAGTTCCTCGGTTACTTGGGGCCAGACCGTTGCCACATCCCAGCCTTCCAGCTTGTTTTTCAGCAGTTGCAGCGTTTCATCCGACGGCGCTGCCGCCGCATGCAGCGCCATAATCAGCGTCATCAAAACCGCCAGAAATAATGATTGTCTTTTCATTGGGTCAGCTCTCTGAAATACCTTTCCACCTCTCTGCGATATTGAGGCGGAATATCGCCTTTTAACGCCTCCATGACCTTTTCTCTTAAAATCCTGGGAGCCTTGTAGGCATCCTTTGCCGGCGGATCGAATTCCTCCCGGTCGAGGCCGGTGTAGCCGCGTTCCAGGGGTCTATTCACTTCGGGCTGGGGCAGGGTCGGCATGGGTGCCCAGGGACCATAATACCAACTTGCCCTGGGATCATACCCCCAGGGAGAAGCCCATCGACTGGCCCGCATCCGCTGCGCCATCTGCTGGGCCATCTGCTGCATGGCCTGTTGGGATCGGGACAGATGCTGTATCGCTTCCTGCTCGGGCGGAATCGCACCGGGTGCATCCCGGCCTTCGAGTTTTCCCGTGGCGCTTCCCATGGATCCGGCCGCCGCTTTAAGATCGTTGATGATCTCCGTGTCCATCCCCGGGAAGAGCTGGGAGAGCATTTCCAGTGTTTCCCCAAGCCCTTGCGTCTTTTGCTTGAGTTTTGCCTGACGCGCAGAAAGGTGGGGAAACGCCGCCTGGCTGTCATCGGTCGTGATCTCCCCTTGGCCGGGACGCAATTGCCTTGTCATTTTGGCCAATTCTTCGACCAGAGACTGAATATCCGCTCTTTCCGAAAACGATTTCTGCAGGTTTTCCAGAAGTTGCGACAGTTTTTCGATTTGCCGCTCATCGAGCAGTTTTTCCATGGCCGCTGCGCTATCCTTCTCCTCGGAGGAGAGTTGACGTTTGAGCTGCGCCAGGTTCTCCTTAATACGGGGCATCATCTCCTTGATGCGTTTTTCGATTTCCTGGGCCATGGCGCGCTGCAATTCCTGGTCGACTGCCTCGGTTCCGGCCAGGATATCTTTTTGCTCGGCCAGGATGTTATCCAGTTCACCGGATTGCTGAGACATCTCCGACTGAAGCCGATCGAAGGCCCCCATACTTGCCTGCGCTCCGGCACTCGCCATGGCCGCCATCATCTGCGAAAGGGTCTGAAGCAGTCTCTGGGCGGCTTCAAGGGTCCCAGCCGTATCGCCGGCCATGAGTTTATCCTGAATCTGTTTCAGGTCATCGAACAAATCTTGAAATTCCAGATCGCCAAGCTGCGGATTGTTGATGAATTCGTCGGGCAGTTGATGGGCCATACGACTCAGCGCCTCCATAACCTGCGAGATGAGGTCCTTGAGCTTGTCGATCTCCGCGAGCAATTCCTTAAGCGCTTCGGGGCTGAAAGAATCCTCTCTTTCTTTCAGGGATTCGATGAGTCGACGATGCCGATTGTTAATTTCCCGCGCCAGAGCCTGGACTTCATGCATCCTGGTTTTTTTGGCAATATCCTCGGCCAGAAGGGCCAATCGTTCCATCTCCTGGGTGATGGTCTCTCGAGGCAGCACCTCGATTCTGCGGTTCAGGGTGTCCAGATTGCGTTTCAAGGACTCCAGGTCGAATCGTTCCACTTTTTCCATGCCCATCCATTCAAGCTGTCGATCCACCATTTTCATAATTCTATCGATCTCTTCCGAGAGCTCTTTTCGATCTTTGATCTCCTCCAGCTGATCGGCCAAAAGATCCAGCAGCAAATCGGCGATCCGCTCGGCCCGTTCCGCCTCCTGGGCGGCATGATCCTTCTCATCTTTGGTCTGCAAGGTAAAAGTCCTGGAATAGCCTGCTTTGGGCCCCGAGATCGAATCATTGTCCCACATCTCGAGACGATACGACACCCGATCTCCAGGGGCGAGCGCCAGGCGCGAAAGATCCCACTGAAATAGTTCCGGTCCTGCCTTTGGGCTCTCTTTCAGGTTCTTCAAAGTAACCGCCCGCTCCCGGCCGCGCACCTGATAGATGAGTCGGATGGAAGTCAATCCGAAATCATCCTTGCCGGAATAAACAAGGGGGAGCATCTCTCGTCCCGTGATCACAAGGTCGTCGGCGGGACTCACAATTTTAACTTCAGGATACTTATCCGGAATCAGATGGATGGAGTAAGGGACGGGATTGGTGTTTTCGAATCCGAGTGCATCTTTGAGCGACAGTGAATAAGTGCCCGGATTCAAAACAAGAAGATTTCCCGCCAACCGGTCATCCTCGATCGTAAGCACTTGATGCTCTCTCCGATTCAGGATCAGCTTCCCTAGCGTTACCGGTTTTGTCGGCCAGGCGTGCAGATTGACGATGGTTCCCTTGAGCGCCTCGATATGTCCCTGGGTTTTCACCGCCTTGGGAAGTCGCGTATAAGCAGGGGGGATCAGGGTCAGTTCCAGCTTCGCGATATCGGGGGCATCCACGACCCTGACATCGGCTGTCGGAGATTGGGCCCGGTTGCTTGTAACCTGATACCGGAAAGAGCTCTGAGCCGAAGGAATCCGGTGGCTGAAACGCCCCTGCCCTTCAGGTGTCATCGCCAGCTGGATCGGATCACCTTCTTCCTGCCAGAGATTGAGTGTCAGCCGATCCGGTATGCGACCGCCGGTGGTTGCCTTTATATCCACCGGTGTTCCCCGCAACACGATCGCGGGCGTCGGCGCCACAGAGATAAACGTCCGCTGATCCGGGAGGGCCGAAAACGGATGCAAAATCCGGGAGAGAGCCTGTCGCGGAAATTGAGCGTCCCAGGCGAAAGCCATTACAAACGCAAAAACAAGGGGCAGCAGAAGCTTGAAATGCGGCCCTAGGCTTTTGAAGTTTACCACTTGATTCGGATCGATATCCGTTAATACGTTGACTGTTTTTCTGAGATGGGCTGTGACCAGCTTGGATGAGGTCGGATCGGATTCGCCTGACGTTTTCAACTGACGATACAGCAGCAGGGCGTTGGTCACATCATCTTTCAGGTGCGGCAGCGTTTCTTCCAGACCGCGGGCCGCCTTCGGCAGAGATATCCGGTAAGCGATTTTCCACAGTCCCAGCCCAATGACGCAGACCAGCGATGCCAGCGCCAGCAAGTAATAGGCAAACGGAATGTATGCAAAAACGGCGTGCGCTTCCTGAGCAAGAAGACTTCCCAGGAGAACGATCAGAAAAACACTGGCCAGTCGAAGTAAAAATCCAAGGGCGAGCAGAAGCTTGAGGCGCAGGACAATGCCCTTTAGAAATTTTTCGAGACGGCCATAGTAAGTCAGGGAATCCGCATCGGGCGCCATGCCCATCTCCAAGTGGTTTGCACAAATATTATTATCAAGAAACAGGAGGTATTATATCATCGATATGAATAAAATGATAATCATTGGCATAACAGCCTGTCAACGTCCGTTCGTCTTAGTCGCATAACAATTTCTCATCGACAAATTTTAGTTATAGCGTTTGTCATAATAACGTTCCGATACCAGTGGTTTTACGACAATTTCCGGACCATCATGACGTTGATGGCTTGACGCAAACGCTATAACGAGTTACGGGTTGCGCGTTGCGCGTTGCGGGTTGCAGGCTGCGGGTTGCAGGTTACGAGTTTAAAAAATGAAGCCATCCTTTTTAAAATCCGTAACTCGCAATCGTCAGTACAACCCAGCATGTTATTTTTTGCTCTGATAGAGTCACATTTTCAAAGAGGGAATACAAACGGTTCAGAGTTCAAAACATTTAAGGAAGTCTTCGACAAACTCATTGGCGGGATTGCTTTGTATTGCTGAGGGATGGTCGATCTGAATAATTTTCCCATCTTGCATAATGGCTAATCTGTCTGCCAGTGAAAAGGCCTCTGGCAGGTTGTGGCTCACATAAAGTGCGATGGATCCCATCTTATTATGGTAGTCCTTCAGTTCACGTCGAAGGGTCAGACGATGCTGAGGATCCACATGGGCAAAAGGTTCATCCAGCAATAGGATTTTCGGTATGATGGTCAAGGCCCTGCCAATGCCGACCACCTGTTTTTGACCGACGGAAAGTTGATCCGGCTTGCGGGGAAACAAAGTTTTGGCGATGCCGAGACGTTTGGCAATGACGGTCGCCGTTTCTTCAATTGACTGCGGCAGCTGTTTGCGAAGTTTCAAGCCGAAACTCAGGTTGCTCGGTATATCTTTATGAAATACACGCATATGCGGCCAAAGCGCATGCTCCTGAAAGACCATGCGCACACCGCGTTGCGACGGGTTCACATCGTCCACACATCTGCCCCGGATGTAGATGTGACCGCCATCCAGTCTTTCGACACCGGCGATCAGCCGCAGCAAGGTCGTCTTTCCGCATCCGGTGGGTCCCACAATAGCGATAAATTCACGCTCTTCGACCTTCAGGTTGACGTGATCGACGGCAACGATCGTTGGATATCGCTTGGTGACCCTGTCAAGGACGAGGCCCTTGTTGTGGAAAATATTCGCTGATTGAACCATGGAAACAGCGCATAGAAGTTGAGATTTTATCAGTAATGTATATCTGAACACACTAATATATACAATTTTAATTTGAACTTGGAAGCATTTTTTCCAGAGTTGTCTATGCGAACTTCGGCAAAAGGGTTGGAGGGACTTCAGGATAACGTCAAAGTAATTTTGTTTTTTATGGTTGACCCCAATTAATCTCACGCAAAGTCGCCAGGCTTCGCTAAAGCTTCCGTCTTCGCTAGAGCTACGCCGGGACAAGACGACCCGGCAGGCAAAAGGCGCTAAGTTTTCACGGTCTTTCTTTGCAGCTTAGCGTCTTTGCGTGAAAAATTAAAGATCTCGCCTTTGCTGGATGATCGAAAGAAAATTTACAAATTTCCTTTCAGAACCGCGTAAGATTTCATAAAAGCCGGAAAACCAGCGGTGGGGATCAACAGCAGCAGGGCATGTTTGATTTCCGCATCCGTCACGCCGACTTCCCTGGCTTTGCCGATGTGAGTCGCCAGGGCCCTTCTATGGTTGCCTGCCGCTGAAATGGCGATTTTTATCAGCCAGCGGGTTTTTTCCGGCAGCACCCCGGCCTGTTCATGGATTTCTTTACCCAGAGACGCATAGCGGGCATGAATCTCGGGAAATTCATCTTTAAACTCAGAATAGATTTTATGTATATCATCCATGGTTGTCTCTCCATACGCACACGGTGGCTAATTGTATCGGAATCTCTACAGCTTATTAGAATTATAGTTTTTTTGTTGGCGGTTTTCTTCTGCGAGTCACATGGAATGGTGGAATAGTGGAATATTGGCCCGCAACATGACTGCATGCTTTGGTATTTGGAAGCTGTTCAACGATAATTATAATTCTCACCGAATACCCGAGCAGCCTTTCTTCTAATTCATATGTTTGTTTCTTCGCTTTTTCATTCAAAATTCGATGTTGGACGTTCGATGTTCGATGTTCATTTTGTCTCAAAAGACCTCAAACTGTCCCTCGGGCGTAAAATATAACTTAGCGCTTAAGCTGTGAAGCCCCAAACTTGCAGTTTCCTAGCTACCGTTTGTCAATCGGAATATAATCCCTTTCCTGGTCACCCGTATAAATCTGGCGCGGCCGGCACAGTTTCCAGTTGGGATCATCCATGCTTTCCTTCCACTGGGCAATCCATCCCGGCAGCCGGCCGATGGCGAACATGACCGTGAACATGCTGGTGGGTATGCCGATGGCCCGCAGCACAATGCCGCTGTAAAAGTCGACATTCGGGTAAAGATTGTGTTCGATAAAATAATCGTCGTTTAAAGCGACCTGCTCCAGCTCCCTTGCAATGTCCAGCAGCGGATCGTGGCGATCCAGTTTGGCCAAAAGGGTATCACACATTCTTTTCATGATTTTGGCGCGGGGATCATAGGTTTTATAAACCCGGTGTCCGAATCCCATCAAGCGGAACGGATCGTTTCTATCCCGGGCCTTTTCGATATAGGGCTGCAGTTTGCCGCCGTTTTCGTAAATTTCGGTCAGCATTTCCACCACCGCCTGGTTGGCACCTCCGTGCAGCGGTCCCCACAGGGCGGCAATACCGGCGGATATGGCGGCATACAGGGTCACCCGACCGCTGCCGACGATCCGCACCGCCGATGTGGAACAGTTTTGCTCATGATCGGCATGCAGAATCCAAAAGACTTCGAGGGCTTTGACCACGTCCGCATCGATCCGGTATGGTTTTACCGGGGTGTGGAACATCATATTCAGAAAATTGGCACAATACATCAGATCCGGTCGCGGATACACCACCTTGTGTCCCCGGGAAATTTTATAGGATATGGCCGCCATGGTCCGCACCTTGGAAAGCAGCCGTGTCATGGTAATGTTGATCTCTTCCTCCAGGCTTTGCAGCTCCGGGTAAAAGCTTCGCAGGGCATTGACCATCGAAGATAGAATGCCCATCGGATGAGACGCCCGGGGAAATTTTTCATAAAACGAACGCATGTCCTCGTGCACCAGGGAATTGTCGTTGAGCAGAATCGAAAACTTGTGCAGTTCCTTGCGCGAGGGCAGCTTGCCGTTGATCAAAAGATAGGCGGTCTCGATGAATGTGGCGTGTTCGGCCAGCTGATCGACCGGAATCCCGCGATAACGCAGGATGCCCTTTTCACCGTCCATAAAGGTAATCGAACTGAAGCAGCTGCCGGTGTTGGCATACCCGTAATCGAGCGTGATCAAACCGGTCTCCTGGCGGAGTTTGGAGATGTCAATTGCCCGCTCATCTTCCGTACCGACCACCAACGGCAGTTCGATGATTTTACCTTCAAACTCTAATTTTACAGTCTCTGTCATTTCCAAACCTCTTTCAGCAGGCGCAGGCTTGTCAACTTTCGAGTAAAATCATGCATCCTGAAGCTGCAGCCTAGAACCCGTTGCCTTTAAATTGATATTTTGCCATAAAATGTTTAATCGACGATAAACGAATCGATAGCAATTCAGACTTTTTACGTTAATGGTCATGAATATCAAGTGATTTTTTCAATTATTTACAGGAAGTTTAAGTTATAGTAAATTTATAGCAAAAATTCAGGGCTGTGATCACCTGGATCTTTGGTGGAATATTCAGGGAGGCACCATGGGCTTCAAGGAAAACCTGCTGAAAAAAATCGAGATCAACCGCTTAACCGCCAGGATCATCCGATCGATCGGTCCACCGGGGAGCGGTCAAAAGGTGGATAAAGAGGCCATGCGGCGCCTCCTTGAAATCGGCGGCTATACCCACCGCCGGGTCCGGGAGATGGATTTCTATCTTAAAGACGCGGACGGCGACAAAGGGATCATCCTGGTTCTGGACAATGACCTCACCATATACGACACCACGGTCGAAGACGCGGCCATGCGCAAAAACCCGTTCATCAAGGAGATGGTGAGCATCCGTAAGATCATCAAAATATTAAATGACAAGGATGTTGTGGTCAGCCGCCGGGAAGAATCGGTTAAAACCGTTCAACAGGCATGCCTGGCCACGGTAGACCTGTCGTTTACGGCAGACGATATTGCCGATATCGGCCGGCAGGGTTTCGCTTCCCTGGAAAGCAACTATGCGGAGGGTGTGCTGGAATCACTGGCGATGTTTGCCGAACTGCTCGGATATCAACCGCCGCCCAAGGCATTTAAGCTGCGCCATTACGAAATCTACAGCAGCGTGTCTGAAAAAGCGAGTGGTGAAACCATGTACGGTCCGCTGATCATTTACAGCCGGATCGACAATACCATCAAGCTCGTGGAAGAGCCGATCGGTATTTACGACACACGCCGTGTAGAATTTTTTCAGCGGGTGGCTGCCGGAGACGAAAAAGCACCCATGGAAGGTGAAGCGGTGTTCCGGTTTTTAAGAGAAGCGGTACTAAGGCAATAACCTCAATACCAATAATCGACTAATATAGCATTTTTCAAGATATCGTTCCGTTTGGAACGGGATTTAGTCTTGTCGAATAACGATGATTAATTTTCACGCAAAGACGCAAAGCCGCAAAGAATATCTAGAAAAATCCCAGTTACTAGTTTTCATAAACTTGGCGTCTTTGCGTCTTTGCGTGAGATTTTATATAAAAAGATTATAGAGCATCCAAAATTTATAATTAAGGCCTAAACATACCTATTCAATATCATTAACCGGCTAACCGTTAAATCCACAGCATGTGGATAACGGAACATTATTCTGACAACCACTATAATGGCTAACACCCAAGGTTTTCATTTTAAGACGAATCGTTTGTCTGACTTCTGATCCGTAACGGTTTTTCCGGCGTGCGCCAACCAGCCGGTTCGTACATTTCTCTGTTCATCAAACACTGGAACATACGGTTTTATGTCCAGCAAAGGCGTTCCTGCAAGTATGTCCACATTCTCGATCTGAATAATTCTTCCTTTAATTTTAAGGAGTCTGACAATGGACAACCCGATTTGATTCGGACGATTGGGAGCACGGGTTGCGAACAGCCCGCGTTTTTTGCTGTCCATAAATGGTACAACGCGGAGCTTGAAATCGGAGCTTTGGTGAAAGTGATATAGAAGGATGATATGGGAGAAGCCATCTAAATCATCGAGCCCCGGTGCGTATACAGGAAATACTTCAACACTGCCGATGATGCCAGCGGCACCGGCCGGCTGAATGGGCATGTCGTCGAGTTTCGTAAATGGTGAGTGAATCACCCCTATTGGCTGATATTCAATTTTCATTTCCTCAGATTCAATGTCTGTTTAACGATTTCCTTATCATGCTCATAATCAATGACCCGCTGCAGCATGATCTTGTTGGCCATGACAGGCCCGGCACCATGCCAGGTGGCGACACCATGCTGGCCGGCCGCCCAGTGCTGTAAAAGTTTATGAGCTTTCATGATATTTTCCGTGGGCTCTTCAGAGCCGAAACTATAGAATTCATGTACGTAGTCTTTGACTTCCGGATTTTTCAGCTCTTTCAACGAGGGCATCGTCACGATCAGGCCGCCGCCGATGTCACCGGCCAGGGCCATCACCCGCCAAAATGCATTGCAGATGTTCAATTTGGAAACGTTGCTCATCAACTCATCCGGCAAATATACACCCGAGCCGACGGGTTCTTCGGTCCCCTTCTGGGCGGATGCCAAACCGCAGGCACGGCCTGTTTCTCTCAGAACCACCATCTCCATGAGTTGATCGTTTATATGGTTGGCATCTTCCAGCCCTTTATATTCCTGGATCAATTTCGATGCCCCGATAATCTGATTCATAAAACCAACTTTACAGGTGCCGCCGCAGGTCATTCGGTGGGTTTTGGCAAAGCGGGTGACCAGCTTCAGGGAATAATCAACCTCGCCGCAGTGAAAAACTCTAGCCCAGGGGATAAAAACATCGTTAAAAATCACCATCGAGGTCTCTCTTTGTCCAAACACCGGATTGCCGAGTTCTTCAATATCATCGGCCAAATCTCGTTCGGCCGAATAAGGGGAATACTGGCATACATAGGTGATCCCTTTGGCATCCGTGGGTACGGCAAATGCGATGGCGTAGTCTTCTTCGCCTTCAAAATGGGCGGCCTGGGGCAAGACCACCAGTTCATGGCTGGCAAAGGCACCGCTGATGTTTATTTTGGCACCCCGCACCACGATGCCGTCTTTGTTTTTATCCACCAGCTTTAATGAAAGATATGGATCCGGCCAGTCTAATGTCTTTTGGCTGCGCTTGCCCCGCGGCTCGGTCAGTGCTCCGGCGACGGACAGATCCTGTTTTTGGACCATCTTGAGGTACTTCAAAAACCGTGGATGATATTGCGTGCCGAGATCCCGGTCCATTTCCCAGCATGTGCTGGCCAGGGCATGAAAGGCATCGTATCCCACGCAGCGATAGATGCAGGTGCCCAGCATTTCAGCCGTAAATGTGCCGGCTTCAGCCTTTTTAACTAAATCATCAATGCTGGCGCTGACATGGGTGTAGCGATTGACCACATCGTCAATCAGCGGCGAATAACAGGACATGATATCCTTATAATTCGGATCCAAGGCCCAGGCGTAGCTGGCTTTATTGGCTTCCACAACGGTGCGTGTATTCCTGTTTTCAAGAATACTTTCGACCGGTTTGCCATTCATAAACACTCGTGGCTTCAGCTGTTTCAAACTCTCTTCAAATTGATCCGGGGTCATAAGCGCCATTTTTTCGCTTCCTCCTTTTACATCTCGGTTTCCGGATGAAAAACCAGCACATCTTTCAGATCATCACCCAGATAGGTGCGCTCGTTGGGTCCGAGTATCCCCAGCGAAAGGCAGATTAAAGTCCATAGATGTACCGTTTGAAATCCGCCCTTAAAGTGGTCGTTTAGATCATGGATCTGCGCATGGCAGTTATGACAGGGAGCGATACAGTAGTCGGCCTTGGTGGCCTTGATCTGTTGAAACTTGAGCTTTCCATATTCTCGCCGCGCCTCTGTGTAGCCCGATTGCAGATATCCACCGCCACCGCCGCAGCAGTAATTATTGGATCTGTTCGGCTGCATATCGATAAAATTTTCCTTCCCGACAACAGCCTTGACCACAAAACGCAGGTCTTCGGCGACCGGATCACCGAAGCTTTTGCGAACCAACTGACACGGATCCTGAACCGTAAACTTGACTTTCAGATCTTTGTTCCAATCTGAATTGACTTTGAGTTTCCCGTCTCTTATCCACTGAGCGTAATACTCGATGATGCTTCTAATTTCGAAATTATACGCAATGTCGTATTTTTGCAGTCCGGCCCGGACTGCGAACAGTTCATGCCCTCACTCCGTATTGAGCCATATCTTAGAGCCGAGATCCTCGACCGCCTTTTTTTTGGTTCTCACGATATGCTTCCAGTTATCGTCATCTGCAAGGAACATGCAGTAATTTTCCGCCGCCCAGCCTTTGGTACCGTATGTCCAGTCCGCACCTGCAAGATGCAGGATCTTCCAGAACGGGACCATCTCGTCCGGTTCGGTAACCGGTTCCCGGGAATTCTGATTTAGAAAAAACTCAGTTCCCTGTTTGTTGATGGGCGCCTTCATTTCCGCAAATTCAGGCTGCGCCTCACAGTACTCTTCGAGCACATCCTCAACGACGAACTGAAAGTCTTCTTCAGAAGTTCCCATGGCACTGCAGGTATCGTGTCTGAGGGCCATGTCGCACGAACCGACAATTCCTTTGGGCCGTTTTTCCCGCGGCCAGGCTGCCCGGGCATGGTACACCAACTGGGGAATATCGACTTTCATGGGGCAGGCGTAAATGCAGCGCTGGCACATGCTGCACATCCACACCCACGGAGTTGACATTAATTCCTCATCCATACCCAGTGCCGCCATGCGCAGGAATTTCCTGGGATCCATCCCTTCCAAACCCGTGGCCGGACATCCAGCGGCACAGGCACCGCAGGTTAGGCACAAATTAAGATTCCCTCCTTCCGGTAGAAGTTCTCGGACTTTCTCGACGAAAGTACTTTTTCTCCTGCCGCCCAGTTTTAATACTTTATCGGTCATAGTATCCTCTCATGGTTTAGTGGTCTATTTCGTAAATTCAATGACGTATTTTTTTAATGAATTCTAAGGAAGTTAAACTTAGAAGTGACTAAAGTTGAAAGTTTTAAGTGAATCCCGCCGTGGCGGGATTAAGGACTGCGCTTTCAGCGCGGTCTATTTATAATAAAGATAGCATACTAAATCCACCGCGGATTACGGCATAGCTCCACTTCATTTTTTTGTGTTTAATCGACAGAATTCCACAACTTTAGTCACTTTAGTTCACTTTAGTCACTTTTAAACTTTTCAGTTGAAACAATATGTCATCGTATTAAGAGATATAGTCAATAGTTGTGTATGAAGAAATTAGGCGGCAATCCGTTTTTCTTCGACACCATTGACAAATTTAACTCCTCTAATTACTTCTGCCAGGCGTTGCGGATGGTGAAGTCGA
>Ga0126326_1000145_pt1 | contig 36220 bp, 30 predicted proteins | sample InaspJWI67metaG_FD_94485 | JGI IMG/M metagenome (GOLD analysis project Ga0126326, IMG submission 94485) | Marine gutless worms symbiont microbial communities from Oahu, Hawaii - Inanidrilus sp. 1 OAHU.JWI-67 metaG | ecosystem: Host-associated > Annelida > Digestive system > Unclassified | place... | reverse complement strand
GACTTCACCATCCGCAACGCCTGGCAGAAGTAATTAGAGGAGTTAAATTTGTCAATGGTGTCGAAGAAAAACGGATTGCCGCCTAATTTCTTCATACACAACTATTGACTATATCTCTTATCAAAGTCGTGCGACCCCAGAAGAAAAACCGTGAAAATCCATAAGCGGCAAATACGCCAACGAAGGAAGAAAGAAATGCGGTGAAGGATGAAACAGTTAGGCTGTTTATAAAGTATTGAAAAAACTTTTCCTGCGACCACATTCGCGCATATGCACCGAAAGTGACCTGTTTGGGTAATAAGGTGGGCGGGTAGTCTATCACCTCGTAATCCGATTTTAAGGATGAACTGGTCATCCAAAAGAAGGGGATGAGGTTAAATAACAGCATAAAAATGAGGGCAGAGTAAATAAATACCCAGAACAATGATCTTTTTACAACCACTTGATATCACTCCCGTCTCATAGTCATTACCAAATACGGGACACTAACAATAAACATAAAAAGTGCCAAAACGATAGCGATAGCGCCTGCATAGGATGTGTTAAAAAAGAGAAAGTAATGCTTGTATGTCAGAAGAGAAAGCACCTGACTGCTGTGACCTGGACCGCCACCCGTCATGCTGTAAATCATCCCGAAAAGTCGTGATTCCCAGATGGTGTCTAAAACTGTTGCTATAATGATCATATACTTTAAATTGGGCAGTGTGATATGAATAAAGCTTTTAATCTTCGAGGCACCGTCTATTTCCGCCGCCTCATATTGCTCTTTTGGGATTGCCTGAAGACCCGCGAGAAGAATCAACATGACAAATGGATACCCGCGCCAGGTTTCGGCAAAAATCAAACTTCCGAATGCAAGCTTCGGGTGACCGAGCCAGTCGATCGGTTCTGAAATAATTGCAAATTGCAACAGCATGGCGTTGATCATGCCGGGAAGGGTATCAAACATAAAACGCCAAATAAGGCCGCCGATGACATCCGGAACGGTCCAGGGGAGTATCGCGATTACCCTGAAAAACCGTTTGTTTTTGATTTCCAAGTTCAATAACAGTGCAACACCTAATCCGATTATCAAATGAAACCCCACGACAAGACCGACGAATATAACCGTGTTTCCCAATGTCGCCAGGAATTCAACATCACTCAGCAAACGCTGATAACTGGCCAGAGAGAAAGAAGGCGTTTTAACCCAGATTAGGTTAAAACTTTGCAATACTGCCGCAAAGGCTGGAAAACCGAGTATGCCGACTAAAAGAAGAAAAGCAGGTAAGATGAAAAGGTAACCTTTATGATTTTCCCTTAATCTCATTTTGCTCATTGAATAAATCGAGGTGACAAGATTGGATAAGGGACAGAACGGATCTGCCCCTTATCTATGCATCTTGAAAAACTAACGGTTTAAAATTGCCTCTATTTGATTGTGGGCATCCATCAGTGCTTTATCGGGTGTTTTTGTCTTGGACACGGCCGATTGAAGGCTTTGACGGAAAGTTTCCAAACATTCAGGCCATTTGGGCATTAATGGTAAAAATGCTGCATGTTGATCGATTTCCTCTGTTACGATCGCTGCATACTTGCTCTGAAGAATTGGACCAAAACCATCGTTAACGCTTTTCCGGCAGGATAACATATTGTTATCCACAAACCATTTCTCCATTTGTCTTTTTGCCGTCAAGAACTCGATTAGCTTCCAGGCAGCTTCGGGATGTTCGGTGTTGGGATTCATAAACAGAGATTTCTGATATAATGTCGACCGAATTTTAGATTGACTGCCTTCCTGTTGCGGAACAGGCGCCATTTCCAGGACTTTCCATCCATGCAAATCCGGATTCATCCCGGCAACCTCAGTGATGGTCCACATGGTTCCAAAAATCATCCCAACTTTCTTGTGGGCCATTAACCGCCGTGCCCCGTTACAGTCGACTTGGGCAACACCGGGTGGCATACTTTTATCTTTTAGGATCATATCCGTCACCATGTTGAAGGCTTGCTTGGCTTCCGGAGAGTCAAGATTCGAGCGTTTCCAATCAGCAGTTAGAAAATCACCACCGTGCCCCCGAAGCACCACGGAAAACCTCAAATCGAAGCAGGCCTTCGCCAAAACCAGAGTGACGCCCCATTGATCGATTGTCCCATCGCCATTCGTATCCATGGTGAGTTTTTTGGCTATATCCCGAAATTCTTTCCACGTTTTGGGCGGGCTTTGAATACCCGCTTTTTTAAATATCTCGGAATTATACACCAGAACCATGGCGACCACATTTTTCGGAACACCGTATGTTTTCCCGTCTTCAGTCACCGGCATTAACGACACCGGATAAAAATCAGCCAGCCATTTGCTGCCACCTTCTTTCTCTATAAAAGGTGTGAGATCCTTAACCCAGCCTTCTTTGATGTATTGTTTAACCGGATTTGCATCAAGGGCAAAAACATCCGGCCCTTTACCGCCGCGAATCGCCGTGGTGAATTTGACATCCCGTTGACCAAGGGCAATCGGTTCGGTTTTCACTTTAATGTCGGGATTCATTCTTTCGAACTCTGCAATCGCCTCTCTCAGGGAGCGACCCCAAATGTCCTGGGCCAACTGCCAATCGGAATAGGAAATCGTGACCTGTTCTGCCGTCGCCACACTGCCCGTGAAAAAGATAAGGGCCAACGTCAGCATAATCACACCCGTAATCTTTACGTTAAGTGCTCTCATGTCTTGCCTCCTTTCACTTTAAAGAGTTTATATTCGCCTGCCGGCAATGTACGCAATTTAGATTGATAATTTTTGCCTGTTCACCACCTCCTTTCAATTCTCGTTCATCTTACGTTGGGCGAACTAGCGGATCCCCTTTCAATCAATTTTGCGGGAATTACATTTGTCTTAAAACGCTTGCGCTTCTTTAAGATACGCTGCAGGAGCATCTTGCCTGCGATGTTACCCATATCGTAAGGGGATTGATAGATTACCGTCAGTGGCGGATCCAATAAGACTGACCATTCCGTATCATCCAGCCCCACAATTGATATATCTTTGGGTATCATGACACCCAGTTCACGAAGCGCCTGAAGAGCGCCAAGTGTCATCTGGTTATTTGATACGAAAAGTGCGCTTGGCCGATGTCCGAGACTTAGAATGCTTTTGGCCAAAACGTATCCGCTTTCCCGTTTGAAATCGCCGGTATGCATCCAAGCCTCGTTGGGCTTGATCCCATGCCTGGTAAATGCGTTGAGAACACCCTCCAACCGCTCCTGTCCGGAGCTGAGTCCAGAAGGTCCGGATATGACGCCAATTTTCCGATGGCCCAATGAGATGAGATGTTCAATGGCTTTGTAGCTTCCACCAATGTTATCCGCAAATACAGCGTCGCTTTTCAGCTTCTTCATCTTTCTGACAATCGTTACCAGAGGCACCTGGTTCATTTGATGCAACATCGGATGTTGGTCTCCCTGAAAAGAGGTAGCAATGGCTATGCCATCTATTCTTTTCTCTAAAAGTGCCCGGAGATAGCCGATTTCCTTATTTATGTCCTCATCGGTGTTACAGAGCATGACGTTATAGCCAAAGTCTGAGGTCGCATCCTCCAGCCCCCTGACGACGGCTGTGTAGAACGGATTAAGAATATCGGAGATGATCACACCGATGGTGTGCGTTTTCTGTATGACGAGGCTTCTGGCAATTCTATTGGGCTGGTATCCTAGATCTTCAATGATGGCTTTAATTTTCTTTTTAAGAGGTTCACTGACATAACGTGTCTCGTTGATGACGTGAGAGACTGTTGCTGTGGAAACATTTGCCTTTCGTGCTATATCTTTAATAGTTACCATAGCTTAGAACTTTAAAGCCCGAATAGTTAAACGTTTACGTAAACGTTTAACTATTCGCCTCAAAGCAAATTGTCAAGCACTTTTAGACATATTTGTCCAGTTTGCTTTATTCATCAACTTTATGGATTCAATGATATTTACAAAATGTGTGCGTTGAATTGAACTAAATACATGCTACCTTATCATTCAGAGTTCAATATGACACAAATCTGTTAAAAATCGCTGCACCAGAGTAGATTATTAAAAAGGTTAGAAATATGTTCAGGAATCGGAGCAGGTTATACCGGTTTTATTTATTACTTGAGTACACCATTTTGTTTGCAGGACTTCCGACCGTATGCGCGTTGGGTTTTTGTCCCATTCATCCGATTTTAGCGCTTTGGATGTTTTCGGTCGTTTGCCTAATCATACTTATTTTCGATAAACAATTCAAAGTTTCACACTTGTGGTGGGTAAATAATTGGAAGGATCTCGCAAAAGTTATCATTAGATTCTCTTTAGCAGCTATAGTCCTGGGATGTTATGTGATTGTCTTTGAACCTGATCTATTGCTTAGTTTTCCAAGGAATCATAACATCTTATGGGCAATGGTAATGATCATTTATCCCATTTATTCCGTGTTACCCCAGGGTATAATTCATCGGGCATTCCTTTTTCACCGTTATCGGGTGTTATTTCAGGGGTGGCTGATGATCGTTGCCAGTGCTGCTGCGTTTTCCTATATGCACATTGTTTTCAAGAATCCTCTGGCGATGCTGTTAACCCTTGCCGGTGGGATTCTCTTTGCCAAGACTTATAAAGACACAGATTCGCTTGTTATTTCGCTAATCGAACATGCGCTTTACGGTAATTTCGTGTTTACCATCGGGTTGGGTAGATATCTTTATCTGGGAGCTGTTGGGTAGTGCTTAAACAAGCTTCCTGCCGGGATAATATATTTTACCATTATTGACTGGGTGTCGGTTGCAGAGCCAATTGCCTTACCGCTGACCAACTTGAATTTATACAATATAGGATTCATTTCGGTTAGAATGCGCCAGCTTCTTTCGCCGCTTGGGCTTTCTCCATGTTAACAAAAGAAAGCAATATCAATCCGGCGATGAAAAAGATGATCAGCGAAACTATCGAGAGCCGCGATGACCCGGCCACCTGACGTATTACGGCAAAAGCCATGGGACCCCAGATAGCTGAAAATTTACTGAAAACACTGTAAAAACCATAAAACTCGGCGCTGGCCTCCTCGGGAATCATTGCGCCGTATAATGAGCGGCTGAGTGCTTGTGAGCCCCCTAATACGATCCCCACGATAAGACCCAGGGTGAAATATTCTGCTGCCGATTGAATGAAATAGGCATAAATAACGACACCGGACCAAAGGACAAGGCTTATCATCACCGCTCGTTTTGCCCCGATAAGACCGGCAAGACGGCTGAAGGCCAGGGCGCCGAAAATCGCGATGGTCTGGATAGTCAGCAGGGTTAGCATAAGGGTTGTCGTCGTCAGGTTCAATTCCTCTTTTCCATAGATGGTGGCCATGTTGATGACGGTTTGGATACCGTCGTTGTAAAGCATGAAGGCGATCAGGAATATCAAAAGGTGTCTAAAACGGCCAACCCGTCGGGTTGTCTTAAGCAGCCGGGAAAACCCAATCGACACATAAGAAAACAGCATGGGCGTTCCACGATACTTGTCCGGCAGGACTTCAGTGCGCGGTGCCTCACGCAGGTATTTGACCGTGAAAAGGGTGAACCCGGCCCACCAAAAGCCGGCCAGGGCCAAGCCGATACGGGCCGCCAGCGGCTGCGAAATACCTAATAGTTCGTGCCCAGCAACCAACCCTAGCGCCATGGCGAATTGAAGCCCGCCACCCAGGTATCCATACGAAAACCCCTTGCCGGATACCCAGTCGATTTTATCCTCACTGGCGATTTGCGGCAGAAAGGCGTCGTAGAAAACGTTGCCGGCGATGAACCCGATTTGGGCGATGAGGAAAATGAACAGGGTTTTGAACACATCTCCCGACCGGCAGAAAAAGAGCAGAATCGTGAACAGTGAACCGCCGTAAGCAAAAGAAAGAAGAAACTTTTTTTGGGCCGCTGAAAAATCGGATATGGCACCCAGCACCGGAGCGATGATAAATATAAGAAAGGCTGCCAAAGCGACCACAAACCCCCAGAGCGTTGTGGCACTGTAAATTGTACCGCCAATTACCACACCCTCGGGACCTACAATCTCACCGGCAAAGTAGGCCGGCAGCAAAGCTGCGAGCACGGTCGTTGCAAAAGCGGAATTTGCCCAATCGTACATGCACCATCCGAAAATTGTCCTGCGATCATTCTTTTCAAGCATAATCGATACCCGCTTTATAAATGGTTAAATTATTCAGGTTGCTGATCAAGGCGTGCCGCCAGAGTGTCCACCAGGTCCTTAATGCCGACACGTTGCGCCTCGAGCTGTTTCAAAATACGCTGCGACAGAGCCGTTTTCATTCTTAATGAAGAAATCGGCACTCCTATACCGCCTTTCTGGAGCCATTCGAAAAAAAAGAGTGTAAAGTAGCTTAAGGGAATAATTAAAATAGCAAATATTACCGTTGCGATCCATCCTAACCAAATGTGGATGAGAACAGCTTCCAACACGAATGTGAGCGGAAAAAGTAAGAGAGAATAGACCACTTTATATGTGGCTGTTGCAGCTTCGTCATACCTTTTTATGTGTTTTACAATCAAATTGCATAATTGATAGGGCAGGAAATTAAGCAATCCGCCCAGGCAGGCAAAAGGGAGTCCGGTGAGGGCCAATAGAAATTTTTTAAGTGAGCCGTTGGCGTTATCCGCAGGGAGACTCTGCATGCCCTCCAGGGAGCTTGTTAATTTTTTATATCTGGTCAGCATTACACGCAAATTTTCGATTTCAGAAGCACAGGAATCCTTCAGGATATTAAGCCCCGCCTCAAATTGTTTCAGCCGTTCAAATCTCGCCGACCATGATTCACCGTCTTTTTCTTCCCTGTAAATTCGCTCCAGGAGAAGCATCAATTCCCGATCCCTGTAATTTTCCGTTTGGAAAACATGTTCTTCCAGGTTTTTTCTTATTCTTTCCGTCAATTCGCGTACAGCGATTTGAGGGGATTCGTTGTGTTTTTCAACCAAATCCGTTGTATCCAGCAGTGGCGCGGCCGATACCACCACAGATGATCTGAAAATAGATCCATGCTCATAATTCAGTCCAACGGGCACAATGCGAACGTCGATATTCTTTTCCCGGGCCATAAAAAACAATCGTGCGGCGCCGGTCCTCATAGTTGTCATGTGAGGTTGGGGAAGAGAGGCGCCTTCCGGGAAAATGGTAATCGAGTTGCCAGCAGCCAGAGAATTCACACACGAAGAAAAAAATGCTTTGTAATCAACTTTGCCGTCAGCTTCGAATCGGCGAACGACCGGTATCGCCTGCATCTTGCGCATGATCCAACCGAGCAGGGGGATTTTAAACAGCGGGGCCTTTGCCACAAAGCGAATATTGTAAACGGGTGGAAAAAAGAACAGTAATAAAGGATCGATAAGCGCATTCGGATGGTTGGGTGTAAAGATGACAGGCCCTGAATCCGGCAAATTCTCAGCCCCCTTAACAGTAATTTCCCGAAAGAAAGTTTTCACAACCAGTTTTAACAATTTGATAAACATTTTTAAAAGCCAGTTACAATTATGCCGGAAATAGCTGTTATGATTCCAAATCCCTGAAGTTTAGTGACTTTTTCTTTCAAAAATAAAACGGCCATCGTTATGGTAACCACCGATAAAGCAGATGCGATCGGCGTAATCAATATTGCATCGCCAATCATTAATCCGAAATTGAGGATTGCAACTGCGCCAGCTTCGATAATACCCATCAATACAACCATTAATTTTGTTTTATTGGTTGCTTTCGTTAGGTAAAGCTCTCGTTTTATGAGAAAGGACAAGAGCAGCAGGGACAATATAATTCCAATCTTCACATATAACTTTGTGAGTAGCCACCCGATTATTTCAGATATAACCTCGCTTATATTCCAAAAAGCGCCAAAGAAAAAAGCCCCTATAACTGTTTCTTTAACACCTGATGAAAGTTGATGGCTTTTATTGCTGATATTATTCCTATTTAAGGATGCGAACGTAGCCCCGGAAATAATCATTAGGACGCCTATAGACTGCGGTGTTGAAAGCCGCTGGCCCATAAATATATAAGCAATGAGTATTGTAAACACCGCCCATAGATTCATGATTGCCGCAACAATCGATATATTACCAACCTCAAAGCCTTTCATGAATAACAGGTATCCAGCAGAATAAAAAAGGGCAGCGATTGGGAGTAAAATGATTGTTAAAACAGGGATGTTCAGGGTAATTTTAGCTACTGAAACAAGCAGAAGAACAAAAAATAAACCTGCCAATTGCGACCAGAAGAAAGTTATAAAAGGCCCTATCTTTTTGGAATAGACCCCTGCAAAAAAGTCGTATATCCCCCATCCGAACATACCCCCTAATCCAGATAGTAGACTTATGATAGTTGAACTCATTTGATATCTAAACAGCGTTTAAAAGACGACCTCTGACGATTTCAAACAGATCACCGAACCTAAGAACGCCGGTGACTTTATTGCCTTTTTTCACGATAAGGGGTTGATGGGCTCCTATCACAAATTCGTTTAAAGCTTTCTCAAGCGTATCTATTTCTTCAATATCTCTTTTACCTGGATGTCTTTCATTTGTTCGCTTCCTTTCCTTATCATTATTTTGCTATCAGATCGGCCAGCCACATGGTAAGGGGCGGGTAAAAGGTGATGATCAGCAGGTCGATGATCAGAATCGCTAAAAACGGCAAGACCCGGCGGCTGATGGCACCGAGGGTGTCGCCGGAAATGGAACACGACACGATCAGGCAGATTCCCATGGGTGGTGTGAGCATACCGATCGCCAGATTGGTGACGACAATGGCCCCGAGCTGGATCAGGTCAATCCCCAGTGAGGGCAGCATGGCTGTGATCATCGGAACCAGCAGGATCAGTGCAGCGGTGGTTTCCACAAATGTTCCCGCAATCAGCAAGACCAGATTGATCAACAGCAGCAGAGCGATCGGGTTTTCGGTAATACCCAGGATTGTGCCGGCCAGACGGGCGGGGATGTCTTCTATCGCCGCGATCCAGCTAAATACCGAAGCCGCGGCGATGATAAACATCACAATCGAGGAAGTAATGGCGCCGTTGATAAAGAGCTGAACCAGATCCCCGGGTTTGATTTGGCGATATATAAACATGCCGACCACCAGCGCGTAGACCACCGCCACGGCGGCCGACTCGGTGGCTGTGAAAATGCCGAAAAGAATCCCGCCGAGGATGATCAGCGGCGCCCCCAGGGCAAGGATAGCGCGTTTAAATGTATGCCAAACCTGCATTATAGAAAAGTCGGTTGTAGCGACATACCCTTTGCGGCGAGAAATAAGGGTTGCAACGGCAATCAGCGAAATGCCGATCAATAGCCCCGGCAGAATACCGGCTGCAAAAAGCCTTCCGATGGAAGCACCTGTTAGAAAGCCGAATATGATCATCGGGATGGAAGGGGGAATGATAACGCCGATTGATCCACCAGATGCCTGGACCGCTGCGGCAAAATCCGATGCGTAGCCGGATTTTTTCATGGCCGGTATCAAAATGGCGCCTACCGCAGCCGTATCGGCTGCGGCCGAACCGGATATCCCCGCAAAAAACATAGCCGACACAATGGTCACGGCGGCCAATCCTCCGGGCAGCCAACCTACAAGGGAGTTGGCAAGGTCGATGATCCTGCGGCTGATGCCGCCGGCCTCCATGATCGTGCCGGTAAACATAAACAGCGGAACGGCCATCAGATGAAAAGAATCAGTTCCGCCGAACATGCGCTGCACGACCATCATCATGCTGAAGTCGCCCTGGATCAGTATCCCCATAATGGAGGCAACACCGATGGCAACAGCAATCGGTGTGTTGATGGCAAAAAGAAAGACCAGCGATAGCAGCAGCACTTCAGTCGTCACGGTTGCCTCGCATGAGCTCACTAAGCAGAAATGCGCCGGCGTGCACCAGAAGGATCAATCCGCTCAAAGGGATGATACTCAAAACAATCCATTTGGGCAGATATAGCGCCGGTGAAATTTGCAGCCGGATAAAATAGGCGAATTTATAGCCATAGAAGACCATCACCGAGAAAAGGGTGATGGCGGCAAGGTGAGTTAGAATGACCGCTGCTTTTTGCAGCGGTGGTGGCATCCTCGAATAAAAAACGTCGATGCCCGGATGCGCTTTGCGGTGGTATGCCACTGTCGCCCCGAGAAACGTCAGCCACACCAGAAGAAAACGGGCCAATTCCTCAGACCAGAAAAGCGACTGATTCAGGACGTACCGGAAAAAAACCTGGGTGGCCACGACAAGGGCCATGGTTATCCCGAGCCCGAATAGCAGATATTCAATCCAATAATTGATGGCGTTGCTCAACTGATCGAGAAAGCGCACGCTTTTTCCCCTGAAAATGGCAGGAACTATTTTGTTGCTTGCAGAATTTTTATTAGCAATTCTTTGACTTTGGGATTTTTGTACAGGTCCATGTCTTTCAGCCCGGCCACTTTGGCTCGAAAGGCATCAACTTCCGGGCTTTCAACGACCTGCATGCCTTTCTCTTTTAAAAACTTCAATCGCGCCGCATTTTTAGAGCGATTGTCCCGGCGCTGATAAACAGCGGCCTCGTACATGGTTTTCTGGATCAAATCCTGGGTGTTTTTATCCAGCGTCTTCCACCACTGCAGCGACGCCACATCGATGTGATAGGAGTATACGTGGCGCGACAGGGTCATAAACTTTTGTATTTCATAAAATTTATACACTTCCATGACCCACAGCGGATTTTCCTGACCGTCGATAACACCCTGTTCCAACTCGGTGTAAATGGGCCAGGGCATGGGGGTGGGGTTGGCGCCCAGGGTTTGCCAGATTGCTTTGTGAATGGCCGAAGCCATCACCCTGATTTTAAGCCCGTCGATGTCATCCGGATGTTTTACCGGCCGTTTGTTGTTGGTAAGGTTTCTAAAGCCGTTTTCGGAAAAACAAAGCCCTTTAAACCCGGAACTCTCAAGGCTTTTTAAAATTTCGGCACCTAATGGACCGTCCAGGATCCGATCCGCCTGATCATTGTCTTTAAAAAGAAAGGGGTAATTGACCACTCTGGCCATCGGATCAAATGTATCGAAGGGGCCGCCGGTGACGATGGCCATCTGGACCGTGTTCATCTGTACTTGCTGGAGAATTTCGGTTTCATTGCCCAGTGAAGCGGAATGATATATTTGAACTTTGATGGCACCGTCGGATCGCTGTTCGATGAGTTCCTTGAACTTTTCGGCCGCAATGTTTTGAGCACTGCCGGGTTTGGTAACAACCCCCAGTTTAATCTTCACGGCGGCCTTTGTGGTTTGTGATGCGAGCGTCAGTGCGGCCGCCAGTGTTAGTATCAAAATTTTTTTCATTGTGGATGCCTCCTTATTATATCCGGTGCTGAACTGTATTTATCCGCAGTCTTCGCTCGATTCGGCAGGTAAATACCAAATCCGTTTGACAGCTGTATTATGATACCTGTGGCAGGCATACAGGCATTTGGAGCGCAAGTTTTATGAAATCCTGCGGCCTAATACAAACAAATTAAATCAACAAAAACCGATCAAATTGTCAAATAAAATATGGATTGCCTGAATATTATGCAAGGGGCGGGAGGTGTCTGGAAAAACATTAAGGTTGACTTCATCGGTATCCCTGGGATAGAAAGGAAAGTTTAAAAAACGCAGCCCGTTCAGGGAAAATATCTGGATTGATTTATCCGGTTATAGTCGACTGCAAGGGTGGTGAGTTTCAGAGTCTTTTGGGGATGCAAAAAGTCTGCAGACAACAAATCAAGACAACATTTCGGAATGTATAAAAATGATACAGTTAATCAGAGGTTTCAAAGACATACTGCCGGGAGAAATTGAGACCTGGCAGGTCGTTGAAAAGACGGCCGCTTCGTTGTTCGAAGATTTTGGTTTCAAAGAAATTCGCATCCCGATCATGGAGCGAACCGAGGTGTTTGCCCGCAGTATCGGTGAAGACACAGATATCGTGGAAAAGGAGATGTACACTTTTCCGGATCGCAAAGGCGAGCTGATCACCCTGCGTCCTGAAGCCACTGCATCAATAGTGCGTTCTTATATACAGCACAAGATGTATGCGTCCGATCCGGTGCAGAAATTCTATACTATCGGTCCGATGTTTCGCCGGGAGCGCCCCCAGAAAGGCCGTTATCGCCAGTTCTACCAGATTAATGTCGAAATATTCGGTGTAGCGTCACCGCTGGCGGATGTAGAGTTGATATTTTTGCTGGCCACGCTTTGTTCCAGGCTCGGGATCGAAGATGTCAAGGCGCATATCAATTCCCTCGGGTGCCCGGCCTGCCGTCCTGATTACCGGCAAGCCCTTGCAAAATATCTGGCCGAAGTTGACGATAAACTGTGCGCTGATTGCCGCAGAAGGCGAACGCGCAACCCACTGCGGGTGCTTGACTGCAAGGTCCCTTCCTGCAGGGAGGCGATGGCGGATGCACCATCCATTCTCGATTATCTCTGCGATGATTGCCGGGTGGATTTTGACACGGTTAAAGATTTTCTCGATAAGCTGAAGGTTGCATATGTGATCGACAAAAGGCTGGTCAGGGGGCTCGATTATTATGCCCGCACGACGTTCGAGATGCAGACCGGCGTTCTGGGAGCCCAGAGTGCCGTCGCCGGAGGCGGGCGCTACGACGGCCTGGTAAAGCTCCTCGGTGGACCGGATCAGCCGGCCACTGGATTTGCCATCGGACTGGATCGGCTGGCGGAAATTGTGGGCAGTCAGCAAGCTGCGCCCGTCAAAAAGCCGCCGGTTTATGTGGCTGCGTTGGGCGAAAAGGGTCAGCATGAGGCGTTTCAATGGATCTGCCGCTTCGGAATGGAAGGGATAAATGTCGAAATGGATTTCGGCAGCCGCAGCTTGAAAGCCCAGATGAAAAGGGCGGATAGATTGGGCGCCGCATACGTGCTGATCGTCGGTGAAAATGAACTTTCACAGGGATCCGCTATATTACGCAATATGGCAACCAAAGAACAGGTGGAGATTCCCATAGATAATATCGTAAATCGGGTTAAAGAGATAATAAGTAATCGCGGTTAGTTTAATTGGTTTAATTGGTTTTATTTGTTGTATTGGTTCCTGAATGAACCGTTGCTTCGATGCTAAGCTAATTTAACCAATCGAAATTTTAAAAATTAATTCAACAAGGAGAATCAATCATTGTCTGATAATCTTGGAACAATGCGTAGAACCCATACCTGCTGTGAGCTGGGTGAAGCCGATATCGGGCAGGAAGTTGTACTCATGGGTTGGGTCCAGCGCCGCAGAGATCATGGTGGTGTGATTTTTGTCGACCTGCGGGACCGGGAAGGGATCACCCAGGTGGTCTTCAATCCGGACGTGGACAAAGCGGTCCACACCAAAGCCCATGCGATCCGAAACGAATTTGTCCTGGGTGTCCGCGGTAAGGTGGACCATCGCCCGGAGGGCATGGTCAATCCCAAATTGAAAACCGGTGCAATCGAGATACTGGTGACCGAGCTCAAGATCTTAAACCGCGCCAGCACACCTCCGTTTCTGATCGAGGACAACGTCGATGTATCCGAAACGGTACGCTTGAAGCATCGGCACCATGACCTGCGTCGATCGCAGCTTCAGAAGAATCTTGTCTTACGGCACCGGGCCGCGGCTTGCGTGCGCCAGTTTTTAAATGCCCGTGGTTTTCTGGATATTGAAACGCCGGTTTTAACGCGCAGCACCCCTGAAGGCGCCCGCGATTACCTGGTCCCGAGCCGGGTCAATCCGGGGCAGTTCTACGCACTGCCGCAGTCACCCCAAATTTTCAAGCAGCTGCTGATGATATCCGGCTTTGACAAATACTATCAGATCGTGCGCTGCTTCAGGGATGAAGATCTGCGGGCGGATCGTCAACCCGAGTTCACCCAGATCGATCTGGAAATGTCGTTTGCGGGCGAAGATGATGTGATGAACATTGCCGAAGGGATGATGGCGGCTATGTTTAAAGAAGTTTTGGATATTACGCTGAAAACGCCTTTTCCCCGGTTAGAATATGACGCCGCGCTCGGCAGCTACGGGCTTGATAAACCCGATACCCGTTTCGGACTTGAATTAAAAGACATTACCGACATCGTTGTTGATTCCGGTTTTAAGGTGTTTGCCGGTGTGGCCCAAAAAGGCGGAATTGTCAAAGCGCTCAATGCCAAAGGCTGCAGCAATATGTCCCGTAAAGATATCGACGATCTGGCCGAGTTTACCACCGTTTACCGGGCCAAGGGTCTGGCCTGGGTCAAGGTCAGAGAGAACGATTGGCAATCCCCGATCGCCAAATTTTTCAGTGACGAAAAAAAAGCAGCACTCGCTGAACGGATTGAAATGGCGCCCGGTGATCTGGTCTTTTTTGTTGCGGATCAGCCCAAAATAGCCAACGAATCCCTCGGGCATCTGCGTAACCACCTGGGGCAAAAACTCGGGTTGATCGATGAAAGTGCGTTTAATTTCACCTGGATTACGCGGTTTCCGTTGGTAGAGTACGATGAAAACGAAAAGCGTTATCAGGCCATGCATCATCCCTTTACTTCACCGGTGGAAGAAGATTACGATCTTCTGGAAAAAGATCCCCTGGCGGTCAAATCCAGGGCCTATGATCTGGTGTTAAACGGTGCCGAAATCGGCGGCGGCAGCATTCGTGTTCACCAGAGAAAGTTGCAGGAGAAAGTATTTAAAGCCCTGGGGCTGACACCTGAAGAATATGAAGAGAAATTCGGATTTTTGCTTTCCGCCCTTGAATCCGGTGCACCGCCGCACGGCGGTATCGCCTTCGGATTTGATCGTCTGATTTCGATCCTTTGCGGGGAATCCTCGATCCGTGAAGTGATTGCCTTTCCCAAAACCCAGAAAGCCGCATGTCTGCTGACACGGGCACCATCTGCCGCCGCTAAGGCCCAGCTGGAAGAGCTTTCTATTAGATTACGGGTTCTCTAATTTAACGAGGAAAACCTGGTCCTCTATGCCAGGTCACATACAGACGGCTCTGCCTTGAAAAATCCAGGGAGTGGTGGAGTGTTGTAGTAGTGGAGTAATGGCCTAAGGCTCTTGGGCTCCATGGGAATAAAATCCCGTCTATCTCGGGTTTGATTCCCGGCAGATGTTTGTCATATGTTCGGTTTTCCAATGCTCCAACACTCCAACACTCCAGTAGAAGGTTGAAATCAACTCGGTCACAGAGCGCCCCTTTCAGGGGTTGAACCAGAGCCGGGCTTGCCACGGCGTAGCTTAGCGAAGCCGGGTCCTCTGAGCCCGGATCTTTATAACGTTAAAATGTAATTTCAGAACGTTTTATAGTAATCCTGCAAGCACTTATACTCCAATGGCTTCTTGTTTTGCGCTTTCAGACCCCGCACAATCGCTTCAGCTGCTGATAGGGTGGTGATGAAGGGCACCCGATATTTGATAGCCGTCCATCCAATCGGGTATTCATCTTTTCGAGATCGTTGACCCAGGGGAGTGTTGATGATCAGGTTGATGTTGCCGTTTTTGATGTCGTCCACGACATTCGGCCGGCCTTCGCTGATCTTCGATACGGTCTCGACGGCAATGCCGCGACTTTCAATATATTCGGCCGTCCCCCGGGTGGCCACCAGTTTATACCCTAATTTTAGCAGGCTTTGAGCGATAGGAACCATGCGAGCCTTGTCGTTGTCATTTACGCTGATAAACACGGTGCCTGATTTTGGGATGGTGATACCGGTGGATTGAAAGGCTTTGAATACCGCCTCGCCGAAGGTGGGGGCGATCCCCATGACTTCCCCGGTCGACCGCATTTCCGGACGCAGATAAATATCGGTTTTATCAAAACGATCAAAAGGAAAAACAGATTCCTTGACGGCCACATACGGCAAATGGTTCTGGAATTGATAATTGAGCTGATCCAGACGTTTACCGGCCATTATTTCCACCGCCATTTTGGCGATAGGTATACCGGTTGCCTTGCTGACAAAGGGAACGGTGCGCGAAGCCCGCGGGTTTACTTCGATCACATACAGGGTGTCGAACAGAATCGCGAATTGGATATTGATCAATCCCTTGACCTGCAACGCTTGGGCCAACAGGTGGGTGTATTCCTTGATATCCTCATGTTGGTCCCGGCTCAGCAGAAAAGGCGGCAGGACCGCCATGCTGTCCCCGGAATGAACCCCCGCCTCTTCGATATGCTGCATGATCCCGCAGATTTCGGTGCGCTGCCCGTCGGAGATTGCATCCACGTCAAATTCGTAGGCATCTTCCAGAAACCGGTCCAGCAGGACCGGATGCTCTTCGGAAGCACTGACCGCATGCTGCATGTAGTGTTCCAGTGAATCGAGGTCGTAAACGATTTCCATGGCCCGGCCGCCCAGAACATAAGAAGGTCGCACCATTAATGGAAACCCAATCCTTTGGCCGACCTCGATGGCTTCTTCAATCGACGTGGCGGTGCCGTACTGCGGATGAGGAATATCCAGAGAGTTCAGCAGGGCACCGAATCGATCCCGGTCTTCGGCCAGATCGATTGAATTCGGGGAGGTTCCCCATATGGGCACGCCGGCCTTTTCTAGGGGCAGCGCCAGTTTCAGCGGCGTTTGGCCTCCGAACTGGATGATAATCCCATCCGGCTTTTCGAGCTCGATGACATCCAGCACATTTTCATAGGTCAGGGGTTCGAAATAGAGCTTGTCGGCCACATCATAGTCGGTGCTGACCGTCTCCGGATTGCAGTTGATCATGAGCGCTTCGATTCCCAGCGATTTTAAGGCCAGAATTCCGTGGACACAGCAGTAGTCGAATTCGATGCCCTGGCCGATGCGATTGGGTCCGCCACCGAGAATGATGACTTTCTTTTTTTCGGATGGCTTCGATTCGTTTTCACGATCATAGGTGGAATAATAATAGGGGGTGAAGGATTCAAATTCGGCGGCACAGGTATCGACGATCTTAAATGACGGCCGGATGTCGTTTTCTTTGCGCAGACTGCGAACCTTGTGCTCGTCTTCTGCGGTCAGCAGGGCCAGATGTTTATCCGAAAACCCCAGGCGCTTTGCCCGCCGCAGGGTGTCGGTTGTGATCGCTTTGTGCGTCTTGCATTCAAGGGTGATGTCGGTTTCCAACGCCACCAGTTGTTTCAGGTTTTCGAGAAACCAGATATCGATGCCGGCAAATTCAGAGATTTCTTCCGGTGAGACGCCGCTGGAAAGCGCCTGCCAGATTTTCATGATGCGGTCCGGAGTCCCGAAGCGCAGGTCATCCAGCAACGATTCTTTGGATATCCGCGCGTAGGGGCGGCCTCCGTTGGCATGGAAGCCGAACCATCCGTTTTCAAGGGATCGCAGGGTTTTGTTCAAAGCCTCCTTAAAGGTCCTGCCGATCCCCATGGCTTCACCCACCGATTTCATCTGGGACGTCAAGCGGTTGTCGTTACCCGGAAACTTTTCAAAATCCCAGCGGGGGATTTTGACCACCACGTAATCAATGGCCGGCTCGAAACAAGCCGGTGTTTTGCGGGTGATGTCATTCGGGATTTCATGCAGATGGTACCCGACAGCCAGTTTGGCTGCAATTTTTGCGATCGGAAAGCCGGTGGCTTTGGATGCAAGGGCGGAACTGCGTGAAACCCGCGGATTCATTTCGATCACCACCATTTCTCCGGTTTCCGGATTCAGCGCGAATTGAATATTGGCACCACCGGTCTCGACGCCGACCTTGGCCACGATTTTTTTGGCGGCATTGCGCATGGCCTGCAACTCAACATCGGTCAGGGTTTGGGCCGGAGCCACCGTGATACTGTCGCCGGTGTGAATCCCCATGGGATCGAAGTTTTCAATGGAGCACACGATAACGAAATTATCGGCGGCATCGCGCATCACTTCCAGTTCGTATTCTTTCCAGCCCAGCACGGATTGTTCGATGAGTATTTCAGTGACCGGACTGGCACTGAGTCCCCATTGGGCTGCCTGGGCAAATTCTTCTTTGTTGTAAACCACGCTGCCGCCGATACCCCCCAGCGTAAATGCGGGTCGGATGATCAACGGAAAGCCGACATCGCGCGCCAGTGTTTCTGCTTCTTCAAGTGTGCGCACGCAGCCGCCTTCAGGAACGTCCAAGCCGATCTCGCCCATGGCATTGCGGAATAGCTCCCGGTCTTCCGCCAGTTGAATCGTATCGAGTTTGGCCCCGATCAACTCGACACCGTATTCGTCCAAAATGCCGCTTTGTGCGAGTTCAACCGCAAGATTCAGGCTTGTTTGCCCGCCCAAGGTCGGCAGCAACGCATCGGGACGCTCTTTGGCGATGATTTGGGCCACGGTCTCTGCCTGCAGGGATTCGATGTAGGTTTTGTCCGAGAATTCAGGATCCGTCATGATGGTGGCCGGATTGCTGTTGATCAGGATGACGATAAAGCCTTCCTCGCGCAGGGCCTTGCAAGCCTGGGTCCCTGAATAATCAAACTCACAGGCCTGGCCGATGACGATCGGACCGGAGCCGATGACCAGAATTCGTTTTAAATCTTTGCGTTTAGGCATGGAATTGTTGCATTTCCTCTGTAAATTGTTCAAAGAGATACCGGCTGTCATGGGGTCCGGGTGCCGATTCGGGATGATACTGGACCGAGAAAGCCGGCAGGGACGTATGACGGAATCCTTCGAGGGTGCCGTCATTCAGGTTTATATGGGTTATCTCGACTTCGTTTTTAGGTAAGCTGTCGGCATCGACGATAAAGCCGTGGTTCTGGGAGGTTATCTCGACCGCTCCGGTGGGCAGATACTTTACGGGATGATTGGCACCATGATGGCCGAATTTTAATTTGGTGGTTTTGGCGCCTAGGGCCAGTCCAAGAATTTGATGCCCCAGGCAAATACCGAAAATCGGCCTTTTGCCCAACAGAGATCGAACCGTGTTCACGGCGTATTCCACCGGCTCCGGGTCACCGGGGCCGTTGGATAAAAATATGCCGTCCGGATTCCAGGCCAGTACCTCTTCAGCAGAGGTGTGTGCGGAAAACACCCGCAATTCGCAGCCGTGGAGGGCCAACGATCGTAAGATGGAAAATTTTACACCAAAATCGTAGACCGCGACTTTAAAGGATGGCTCCTGGCGGCGGTCCAGTTCACTGTCCAGCGGCCAACAATAGGCTTCTTCAGCAGTAACCTCTTTGACGATATCTCTTCCGACCAGCTTTTGACCGCTACGCAATCGTTCCAGCAACAACTCGAGCGGTTCTTCGGAGGTGGTGATCATGCCCATCTGCGCTCCCTGATCCCGAAGGTGACGCGTCAGTGCGCGAGTATCCACCTCGCTGATGCCGACAATCCCGTAATTTCTCAAATAGTCATCCAATGATTTGTTGGCCTGCCAGTGGCTGACAACCGGGCTGTATTCGCGAATAACAAAGCCGGAGGCGTAGATGCGTCTCGATTCGTAGTCTTTGGGATTCACGCCGTAATTGCCGATTTGAGGATAGGTCATGACCACCAACTGAAAATGGTAGGAGGGATCGGTCAGTATTTCCTGATAACCGGTCATGGCCGTATTGAACACCACTTCCCCCATGGTGGTTCCCATGGCGCCAAAGGAAAGCCCCTCAAAATGCTTGCCGTCTGATAGGATTAATCGTGCTTTCATAAGAATAATCAGTCTCGTTTAAATACACTATAATCGGGTCTGCGGTACCGACTTTCACCGCCTCCGTCAATAGACAGTAGTGCCTCTACCTTAAGAGGCAAACCAAACAATTGGATGAATCCATGGGCATCCTGCTGATTGTAAACATCGTCTTCCCCAAAGGATGCGTAATCTTCGCGGTACAGACTGAACGGGCTTTGGCGGCCGGCAATAATCGTGTTGCCCTTGAACAGCTTCAGACGCACAGAGCCTGTAACGGTTTGCTGGGTTTGCTGGACAAAGGCATCCAGGGCTTGCCGCAGCTGCATGAACCACATGCCGTTGTACACCAGTTCGGCATATTTTACGGCTACAAAATCTTTGTAATGCATGGTGTATTTATCCAGGCAGATACTTTCCAGGGCCTGGTGGGCACGGAAAATAACGGTTCCGGCCGGTGTTTCGTATACGCCGCGGCTTTTCATCCCCACCAGCCGGTTTTCGACAATATCCACCCGCCCGATGCCATGCATACCGGCCACCTCGTTCAGACGCGTGAACAATTCGACGGCCGACAGTTTCTCACCGTTCAAACTGACCGGATTGCCCTTCTCAAAACCGATTTCGATGTACTCGGGTTCATCCGGCGCATCTTCGGGATTGACCGTTAACCGGAACATTTCTTTTTCAGGCTCGTTCCAGGGATTTTCCAACGGACCGCCTTCATGGGACAAATGGAAAATGTTGCGATCTCTGCTGTATATGTCCTTTTCGTTTTGAGCCAGGGGGATATCGTATTTGGTCGCATACGCAATGGCGTCTTCGCGGCCGCGGATGTCCCATTCACGCCAGGGTGCAATCACCTGAAGTTTCGGATTGAGGGCCATGACAGTCAGTTCAAATCGAACCTGATCATTGCCCTTGCCGGTACAGCCGTGGGCCACTGCGTCCGCACCTTCATTTTCAGCCAGTTCGACCATTTTTTGGGCGATGAGCGGACGGGCGATGGATGTCCCCAAAAGGTACTCGCGTTCATAGATTGCACCGGCTTGCATGGTGGGGAAAACATACTCTCTGAGAAATTCCTCGCGCAGGTCGGCGACAATCAGTTTGCTGGCCCCGGAGGCAATCGCTTTTTCCTCCAATCCGTTCAATTCCTCTTCCTGCCCCAGATCGGCCGTAAAACAGATGACCATGCAGTTGTCGTAATTGTTCTTCAACCACGGCACGATCACCGACGTATCCAGTCCACCGCTGTAAGCGAGGACGACTTTATTTACTTTTACGCTGGACATCCTTTTGCTCCTTCCAAAAAAAAAGCCCCGGCAATTGCCGGGGCTTTATGTGTTCCTTTCAGGTATAATGATCATCAGGTCCTCCACAAAAGACACCCGGCCATTCGTCGGGGGCAGCGGCGGCGGTTGCGCACGATTGTGTTGGACAGTGCGAAATGCATTTTAAACCTGTTAACAAATTTTAGTTTAGCGCTGTATGACAGAAAAGAAATCGTGTGTCAAGTATGAATATCGAATATCATTTTTTTTAATACCGAATATACCTGGACCAGGCTTTTTAAACTCACCCATTCATCCACTGCATGGGCACCGTGGCCGATCGGACCAAACAGCACGGCGGGAATCCCCGCCATTGTACATAAAGCCGAATCCGCCCAGAAGGAAAGGCCAACAGGTTTTGATTGGGGCGAGGCGCTTTGTAAGAGTTTTAGAACCTCGGCCTCGTCGGAGACTCTGTACGGCAGCCTAACAAAAAGCTCTTGGCCTTTGACCGTGTGCGCCCCCGGGTGATTTTCGACGGCCGCAAGGATACGCTTTAGCTCCCCGCTCAGGTCCTGTTGGGTTTCTCCGGGAAGGCTGCGTCGTTCCCAGAGTAGTTTCGACCTTGCGGGAATGACACTGAGTTCGCTACCCCCTTCTATGAGGCTGCTGTGAACCGTCGCGTGGCCCAACAAAGGATCCGCCAGTCGATTATATAATTCGGATTGTATGTTGTCGATTTCGTCCAGGGCAGCTCTCAGCGGCAATATCGCATCAACGCCTTCGGCAGGCCGGCTGCCGTGAGCCGCCTTGCCGATAATTTCGATTTCATACCAGGTAAATCCCTTGTGTCCGACACCGATCTGTAGTTCCGTGGGCTCCAGAACGATGGCCCCCATGGGCAGGGGAGAAATTTGCGGCAGCCATTTATCGACCAAATACGTCATGCCGATACTTTTATCCTCTTCATCGGCTACGAAAGTAAGGCAAACATTGATGGGGGGGCGGTCCTGCACCAGATTTTCTGCCAGCAGCAGCATCAGGGCCGCGCTACCTTTCATATCATATGCACCGCGCCCGAACAGTTTGTCTCCCTTTTGTTTCAGAACAAACGGTTCCTGCATATCTTTGACACCCACCGTATCTAGATGGGCATTTAATAAAAGTGAACTGTTACGATTTGTCCCAAATAGGACGCAAACTACGTTGGCTCGGCCGGGAGCAACAGTTTGGATTTCAACATCAAGGCCTAGCTGCTGAAGATATTGGTGGACATATTCCGCAATTTCATTTTCCCCGGGACCGTTGGCAAGGGTAGGGCTAACGGAATCGATCCCAACCAGATCGCCCAGAATAGAGATGATCTTATTTTCCATTGAACTCTCCGATCATTAAAATGATATTTCTCTAAATTAATAAAAGTGTTGGGGAAATGTCAAATGGTTCCATGCATGCAACCGGGCAGTCTTGAATGTTATCGTGTTTGGTGCTAAGGACTCCGGCATTGTGGGGATGAGATTTTTTATAATAGTGTTTTGTATTTAGTGTTTGGTATTTGGTTGATTGATAATCGGTTACAATAGCATTTACTAAACACCAAACACCAAATACCAAACACTTGATGATCTCGACTTTTACGGATTCATCAATTATATTAGAACCTACGCTTCAAGAAGAAGGTAATAAATATGCCAGATAACTTTAAAGGTATCATATTTGATGTTGACGGTGTCCTCGAATTCAAAGGACAGGTTTATCCTGGGGCTATCGAACTGGTTCGTAGACTGCGTCAGAATGGCATTATCATCAGAATTTTGACGAACAGCACCTTGAAAAGCAGAAAATCCTGTGCAGTAAAATTAAACCAAATTGGATTTGAAATTTTGGAAGAAGAAGTTGTGACCGCCTCTTATGCAACTGCCAAATATCTGAAGACGCTCAATCCCAGGTCATGCTGGGTGATGTTGAAAAGGGAGGGGTTGGCGGAATTCAACCATTTCGTCCACGATGACCAAAACCCGGAATATATTGTCCTGGGGGACTATCGCGAGGATTTTAGATTTGAGATCTTAAACAAGGCATTAAAATTATTATTAAGCGGTTCAAAGCTGATCGTAATGATCACTGAAAAAGTAGATCAAAGCATGGGTGATGTGGAGCTCACCGTCGGCGCTTACGGCAAAATGCTGGAGGATGCGGCCGGTATTACCGCCATTTGGATCGGCAAACCAAACAAATACGTTTTCGATGTCGCCCTTGAATCCATGGGTATTCAAAAACATCAAGTCTTGATGGTGGGTGATCGCATCACTTCCGATATTTCAGGCGCGAAAACAGCGGGCATCAAATCGATTCTCGTGAAAAGCGGCGAGTTTCGGGAGCGTGATTTAACCGGTGAAGTCCAGCCGGACTATGTCGTTGAGTCTATTAAGGAAGTTTCCGGGTTTTTCCGATAAAACCAATCGTGGTGGTTCAGACACAACGCCACAAAGACTCTACAACCATATGCAATGACCGGTGTTTAATCTTACATCTAAGAAATTGAAACAGAACTTGATCTGACAATATGCCCAGCAGTGATATGATTACAGTATCGGTACTTTTGAGGGTTTCAATATTTTACGAATAGATAGTAGTAAACCATCGCAAGCATTGTATGGCCACAACATATAGTGGTAGCGTCAAAATATAAAAAGGCGTGGCATTCATTGAGAATACCACACTTTTCATAATCCTAACGGGAATTAAAGCATAGCAGAATATTGGACTCGGCATCTTTGATTTTTCAGATCTAATTCGGCTCCTTCAATTGCCCGGTTCTCCAGAGTGACATATACGATTCATATATGTAATTATGCAGAAATCCGCATAGCGGCAAAGCCCAAGTTTTGAACTGCCTCACTATTTCAATGTAGTCTTAATTTATCTGAACTCTTGGGAGATTTAATTTATGTTACGATAGCGCATCACATTCAAAGAAGGATACATTAAATAGGAGAGGTATCCCTGGACAGTATAATAATTTGTTTGACTATATACAGAGGCACTAATGGATGATCTTATTGCAACATTAATTTTCTTTTTTGCTGTGATTGATCCGATCGGAACGGTTCCGGTGTTTATAGCTGTCACCAGCCGATATGAAGATAAAATCAAGAGACAAATTGCAGTCAAAGCGACGCTGATATCAGCGATTGTGCTCTTATTTTTCGTCATCGTAGGAGAGATTGTCCTCACGGCCATAGACATACCCCTTTCCGCGTTCCAGATAGCCGGTGGCATAGTCCTCTTTCTGTTTGCGCTCTCCATGATTTTTGGAGAAAGCAAACCAGAAGAAGAAGTCAAGATGATAAAAAGTGGGAGTGAAACAGCAATCTTTCCGCTCGCTGTTCCTTCTATTGCAAGTCCAGGCGCGATGCTGGCGGCCGTATTGCTGACCGAGAATAATCGATACAACCTTTTGGAACAGGCGCAAACTACTGTGATTATGCTCTCCGTGTTACTAATCGTGTTGGTATTTATGCTTGCAGCGAGTTGGGTTTACCGCTTGATCGGGAACAGTGGAGCGAGCATTATCAGCCGAGTGATGGGGTTGATCCTTGCATCCGTGGCGGTCTCAAGCGTTCTGGCTGGAATCAAGGAGTATTTTGTGATTTGAAAGACTGCAACGAACAACATTTCCACATTTTTCCAAAACCACTGCTGATATGAACGATCAACTTCGTTACCAAACGTACCAATGCCTTGAAATGAGCAGCCCACCTGATCATATTTATTTCTTATATTATGCTCATTTTTGACTAAACGACCTATTGAATTACGCCAAACCATAAGGGGGAATATTGAATACGCCTGACAAATCAGAAAAGGGATCGTGGCTCATGAACAAAACCTTTTTAGCCTTTTTCGGCACCATGTTTGCGTTAATGTTCCTGATCATTTTGATCTCGATCAATGTCGCCACACAAGTGGAGGATATTGACGAAAAGTTAAAGTACCTTCCGCCACAAACAAAAGCGGCTGAAATACCGGCAGAATCCGTGGTCGCAGGCCAGATGGTTTATGTGCCCGTATATTCGCATATCTACGCGAAGGGCGGAAAGCCATTTCTGCTGGAAACAACGCTCAGTGTTCGTAATTCAGATCCAAACGAAAACATTAGCATTGCCACGGTTCGCTATTACGATACGAACGGAAATTTAATTAAAGATTATCTCGATAAACCACTGCTGCTCAAATCCCTGGCGACAGCTGAGTTCCTTGTTGCTCAGAAAGAAATTGAAGGGGGTTCGGGCGCCAATTTTATAGTGGAATGGATTTCAGATACGATGGTTAATAAGCCGGTCATTGAAGCTGTGATGGTAGGCACCGAAGGTCAGACAAGCATTTCATTTGTGAGAACTGGTGTTGCGATTGAGAAACAATAGGGCTCAATTGGATTTCCAAATATTGCCATAACCACTTTAATTAGAGAGCCGTGAAACACCATTAATTGGCAATCAATCCATTTTTGTAGATCGCATATTTCTCCAACCTTATCTTGATTTTTCGGGCAACCTAAAACTACAGATATCCACACCCGATGTGCACTATTCTTGCCAAAACCCACTGCACCTCAACTATGATACAGACCGTGATATTATTACGCCGTATCACAGCAGATCGGTATTCCATGGTTTGATCTGTGAATTTGAATGGGAAACCAAAAACAAAACCGGGATTCTATCGTTCCCGGTTTTTGTTGTTTAAGGTGTGATATTGGAAATAAAGAGTGCGGCTTTTCGGACCCCAAAATATGGTTGCTAATAGCAGAAGAGTACACTTTCCTGATTCTCAGGATTTAGTAAGTTTAGGCGGCAAACCATTTTCCCTGGGGTAACGGTACTTCTAAGAAATAGTGAAAAATAAAGTAAAAGGCGGTCACAACTACCGCGGTCAATCCCGCTGAGAGGAGAATACTCTTTGTGGCCAAACGATCGTCTCCCAAATACAGGTTAAAGGCAAAATAAAACGCGTAACTAGCTGGCAAAAACCCGATTAACGGCAGGAAGAATAAGTACGCAGCGAGAAACAGAATTCCAATAAGAATGTTATTGCGTTCAATCGCCGATTTGAAGAAGCGAATTTTTTCTGGCTTTATGAATGACTTGATCAAAATGATCAATGAAAATGCGGTCATGGCAATCAAAATATAATTGACAAACACACCGCCGAGTTTGGAAAGACCACGGGTATTGATATATACCAGCGCTGCAAGACCTAATGAAAATAGGCTAATCAACAAATCTGCGTTAATCATTTTCTTCCTCCTTAACAGCTATTTCGGACACGTCGGATGCACGATGATCTTTGGCCACCCTCTTTTTGGCTTTCCAAGCTGCAAAAACAGGCCAGCACAAACTCATAAGGCTTAAAGCAATGAGCACACCGCTAATGGGCCGGAAAATCATGTAGGTGAACATGTTGCCTGCAGCGCCGCCTGCCAGCATGGATTGCACCAGGCCTTCTTCCACAAACGGCCCCAGTATTAAGCCTAATACAATGGGGGCCGGGTGGAATTTGAGCTTGTTGGAAAAATAGCCGATCAAGCCGAAAATAAACATGATCCAGACATCCAGCATGTTGTTGCGGATGGCATATGATCCCAAGACTGTCATAAAAATTATGGCTGGCGCCAAATACCGTGAGGGGATGTTAATAATTCGGCTGAAGACAACGGAGCCGAAGCTGCCGATTAAGGTCACAAAAAAAGCTGCCACCATTAGGGCCATGATGAAAGCGAAGGTAATGTCGGCATAAGCGCTGAACAACTCGGGACCCGGTTTCATACCATGCAGCATCAGTGCGCCTAAAATCACTGCCGCCGGAGGTGATCCGGGGATACCCAAAGTGAGCAGCGGGATCAAAGAACCGGGTGCCATGGCGCTGTTGGCCGCCTCACTGGCCGCCACCCCCTTGATGGTGCCTTTGCCGAACTCATCCGGCTTCTTATCCCAGCGGCGAGTTTCGTTGTAGCTCACCATGCTGGCAATGTTGCCGCCCGCTCCCGGTGCAAACCCGACCACTGTGCCGATGATCGCTGAACGAAACATTATGGTGGGTTTTTTGAGCAAAGCGAAGATGGTTTCTCCGATTACCGCCAATTTGGGTTTGACGGGTTCATCCGTGTAGGCGGCGCGGCGCTGACCGATCACGCTGGAGAGTATCTCCGGTAAGCAGAAAAAACCGATTAGGGCTACAATCAGTTCAACACCACCTTGCAACTCTGGATAACCGAAGGTCAGACGTATATCGCCTCCCAGCTCAGCCATCCCCACCGCCGAAAGAATCATGCCCACCGTTCCGGCCAAAAATCCTTTGATAACACTGCCAGTGGAAAGGGTGCTGATGATGGTCAGGCCGAAGATGCCAAGCCAGAAGTATTCCGGGGGACCAAATTTAAGGCTGATTACCGCCAGTGGCGGAGCCGCCGCTGCCAATACACCATTGGCCACTAACGAACCAAAGCTGGAAGCAAACGCCGCAGTTACCAGCGCATGCTGGGCCATGCCTTTTTGGGCAAGGGGGAAACCGTCAAAGGTTGTCGCGATGGCTGCTGGGGTGCCTGGTGTATTAATTAAGATGGCCGGAATGGAGTCACCGTACATGGCACCTACATAAATACCTGCCAGCATGATCAGACCGGATGAAGGTGACATGGTAAAGGTAAAGGGCACCAGGAGCGCAAGCCCCATGGTGGCCGTTAACCCGGGCAAGGCACCAAAAACGATACCCAAAAAAACACCGCTGAACAAAAGTACGAAATTCAAAGGATGAAAAACCTGAAGTAATCCTGCAAAAACCGTCTCAAACATCGTTTGATCCTTCCCTGAGTTGGGGGACGAGTGCCCTCGTCCCGCCATTCAGATGCTATTTTTTAAACTCTTTAACCACGGGCCCCCAGACTTTAACCTTTTCCTCTATATAGCCTTTGGCGGCCTCATGGCCCATGGTGACGGGTACGAAACCGTCTATTTTCATTTGAGCCCTTACATCAGGATTGTTGGCGATATCCAGAAAGGCTTTTTCTAATACTTTGATGACTGTCATAGGGGTTTTAGGAGGCGCCCCTGCACCACGGTCGATGGAAGCCAACACGCCAAAGCCCCTACTTTTGAATGTGGGTACTTCGGGCATGTTGGGAAAAGGTTTTTCGGTACCAAATGCCAATACACGGATTTTATCCGCGTGTTGCACTAAATCGTTGGAATTGCCCCACATGGCTTTTACATGGCCACCTAAAAAGGCGGCAACAGCCTTTGCCGCGCCCTTGGCCGGGATATAGGTCATCTGAATATCCGCTAATTTGCTGAACTGCAGATGAGCAATATGGTGGCCGCTCCAAGTACCACTGCCGCCACAGGTTATGGCCCCCGGATTTTTCTTGGCAAAGGTGATCAGATCTTCCAACGCTTTAAACGGGCTATCCTTCAAAACCGCCAAACCAATGGGAGTCGCCTGGAAGATAGCGATCGGCACCAATTGCTCCGTTTTGTAGCCAGCGTTGCCTCGCGCAAGAGGTTGCAATACAATATGAGGAATGTTAATGCCGGAAATAAAATATCCGTTCGGCTTCTTTTTTATCAAAGTCGCCCAACCGATCGATCCTCCACCGCCGGGCTTATACTGTACAATAATCTTCTCGCCCAAGGCTTTTTCTAAAAGTGGCTGCTGACGCCGTGCCTCCAGGTCAGACTGACCTCCGGGGCCAAACGGGATTTGGTAAGTGATGGCCTTTTCAGGAAACTCAGCCTTGGCCGGTGTCGCCATCGCGGATAAACCTATTGCCAGAAATAGAATTATAAAGCGATTCATTTTTTCCTCCTTTTAAAAGAGATTAGTTGCCGATCCTTATCAGGGATGACCAGGATCTTGGATGCCTCCATTTTCTTAGGCGCTCTCGTAGAGTTTGGTCAGGACAAACTCTTCATGACCAAGAACTTCTTGTGCGGTCAACCAGCCGTTACAGGTTCGGATCAGCATGTCGATTAAGTTGTCACCGGACTCGTCCAGAGTCATTTCCCCTCTCAATATCGCAGAGCAATCGTAGTCAATGTGCTCAGACATATCGCCTGCAGTGCGCGGATTGGCCGTCAGCTTGATGACCGGTTCGATGGGATTGCCGATGATGTTGCCCTGGCCGGTGGGGAAAAAATGGGCTACAAAGCCAGCAGCCGCCCATAGGGTAACCGCTTCCGCAGCGGCACTGGAAGAGTCCATGTACCACAGTCCTGGACCGGTAGGCTCAACGGCTTTATCTAGTGCCCCGACGTATTTGCATTTCTTGCCTATCTTTTGCATGTTGCCAAAAGCTTTTTCTTCGATGGTGGTCAGCCCGCCGGCGATGTTACCTTTGGTCGGTTGGCTGCCGGAAAGATCGTCAGTTTTATTACGATCGATCATCTCGGCATAGCGGTTGAATAGAAACATGAATTGTTCGGCCGCTTCGGGTGTGGCAGCTCGTTCTCTGATCTGGGCCTCGGCACCGGTCACCTCACTGGTTTCACCAAAACTGCAGGTGGCGCCCATAGCGACAAGTTTGTCAAAGGCATTACCAACCGTTGGGTTGGAGGCCAGACCGGAGGTAGTATCCGATTCGCCGCATTTTGTGGACACCCAGATTTCGCTCAGGTCGCACTCTTCGCGCTTGAGTTCGCTAGCCCAGTGCATATATTCTTTAGCTTTCCAGCTGGCCATTTCCACGGTCTTGATTTCACCGTGACGTTCAATACTAAAACCTGTCACGGGCTTACCGGTTTCGGCGATGCCTTCGACTACTCGGTTGGTCCATTCCGGTTCGATGCCGATGACTACAACCGCAGCCACGTTGGGATTGGCGCCAGTGCCTATCAGGGTGCGGAAGAACAGTTCCAGATCTTCGCCGAACTGCAGCCGTCCGTATGCATGGGGGAGAGCCTTGCATCCTTTGATACTATATGCTACTTTTTCACAGGCTGAGTTGCTTAAATCGTCCAGCGGTAGAATCACTACATGGTTGCGGATGCCGATGCGTCCGTTTTCACGCCTATAGGCCATTATTTTGGGATTGCTCATGGTTACCACCTCCTTGTCTTGAGATTTTGAGTGTGGACGTGCCCGCCCTTTTTGATGTCAGCCACGACTCTTCCAATGTCAGCGCCGTATTTGATAACGGAATCGTCAACCTTGTGGTCGATCATGGCGATTTTGTGACCCAGGGGGATATCGTTCAGCGTCTTCACTTCGACCTGTTCCTGGGAGTCCATGTACAGTCCCTTGGCCGTTTCACCGGCATTGAGATCGACGGTGGCGACTCCAACACTGTCGGCCTTTTCGTGGATTAAAAATTGAATCATTTGACTACCTCCTTTGTAAGATCGATAATACACGTACGGTGATCAAAGTTTAATAAGTACCGTTCTTGAAGTTCGCCCCATTGGCTTCCTGGCTCTCCGTTTTGATCAAGTGGCATATGTGCAGATGTAAATGGCGCGAAATGGAGAACGAGAATTTATGGCATGGTTGTTTTTCATGTGTAGCCATAATCAATGCAAGGAAGTTGCCAATCAGAATTTAAAACCCAATACACTGATTTTATATAGATTTTATCTTTTTACGCCATCCGAGCATCTTGTTATGGACTCCAATATTGGACATTGTGTCCAATATTGGACTTGACACTCAATCTAACGACAGATAGAAGGAGTACTGTTACGTGATAACTTTTAGGATTAAATTGGATGCCCCGGATTTGCTAACTGCTTTGACAGACTTCCAATTTTGCGCATGCAAGTGGCATCAACCCACCGGTTTGCGATTGCCAAATAACTGTCTCCTAAGTACGGGGGTTCATATGGTATGGAGTCTCGCCACCAGGCATCAGATACTTTTAGAAATCACAAATGCAGTGATATCCAAAACGTCAAATCAAGATTTTTTTAATGCGCTTGCAGCAGAATTAAAAAAACATTTCCCCTGCGACCGATTGAGTATCAATCTTTATGACGAGGAAAGCCAATCATTGAAGTATTTTACAGCAGCAGAGGGGATAGAGCCCAAAGGCATTTCAAGCTTGGACAAGCGTCCATTGATGAAGGGGGCCATTGCTAAAATGGCAATCCAGTCCAAACAACCTGTTATTATTGATGATTTAACGCGTTATAAGGATATGTACTCTATCGGTCAAATGGTCAAAGCCGGTTTGACATCAACCATGGCGTTTCCGTTGATCATACGAAATAATGTTTTAGGAACGCTTCACTTTTCATTTAAAACAATCCCCCATCATCTATCGGAATTAACGGAATTGCTCACTGAAGTTTCCAAACAGGTGGCCATTGCCGTAGACAATTTGGTTGCCTACAAGCGATTGAGAAATGAAAAACAAAACCTGGAAAGGGAGAAACGCTATTTAATGGGTGTTTCCGAGGAATACAAATCAGAAAATTTCTATTACACCTCTCCTGCAATGACTAAAATTATGAGCTTAGTTAAAAGAGTGGCAGAAATTGATGCTCCGGTTTTAATTACCGGTGAAACCGGAACTGGAAAAGACTTTTTAGCACGCTACATCCATAGTCTCAGCCCTCGCAAAGATCACATGTTCATAAAAATCAACTGCCCGGCCATACCTCCGACGCTATTTGAAAGCGAGCTGTTCGGGCATGCTAAAGGGCCATTCACCGGGGCCGAATCCCATCGGGAGGGCCGATTCGAAATGGCCGATAAGGGTACAGTTTTCCTTGATGAGGTCGGTGAATTGCCGGGAAACCTGCAGGCTAAACTTTTGCAGGTATTGCAGGAAGGACGCTTTGAACGTGTCGGTGAAAGCCGCCCGATAGAGACCAATTTTCGGGTTCTTGCGGCCACCAACCGGGATCCTGAAGAAAGCATTCGGGAGGGAAAGTTAAGAAAAGATCTATACTATCGATTGAATATAATTAGCATTCATGTACCCCCGCTGCGTGAACGAATGGGAGATGTCCCAATATTGGTTGAGCAAATCAACCTAAGTCAGGCCACCAAAATCAATCAACCCGCCCCTCGAAATACTCAGCAGGCGCTTGATCTTTTAGGTGCCTATCACTGGCCTGGAAATGTCAGGGAATTGAAAAATCTTGTCAAACGAATGTTAATTCTCAAGCCTGGAGAGAAAGTTCACCTCACAGATGTTGAAAAAATGATTGATATGAATAAGCGATCTGACATGATGCCTGAAAATAGTCTTCCCACTCTAGCAGAGTCCGAACGCCATACCATCGAGCAAGCCTTGATCAACTGCAAGGGGGTCATTGGAGGCAAAAACGGAGCCGCTCGCCTTTTAGCCGTCCCCCGCTCCACCCTCCTATACCGAATGAAGAAGTATGGTATAAAACCCAAGAAAATAATCATGCTGGAAGATTGAGAACCGTATTTAATATTTGGTTCAAATCGTAAAAATTTTAAATCTCATGATGATAAAGATTTTGTGCCTAAATCTAACATCTCGTGAAAATGTATATTTTATTTGCCAATCACAATTCCAACAAATCATTTCAGAAATATGGAGTCCAATATCCTTACCTCCACAGGCTGATTATCAAACCATTATGCACTATTGAAACGTAATCATTTACCCTGCATTTTTACGTCCGATAGAGATTTCTCTATCGATAATCAGATTTGACAACTCTTGAGGTATCCACTACGCATCATAAATGTATTCGATCTTGTGTTAGTCTCAATGAATCACCAGTTGGCTGATATTTGGTTTTTGCCATACGATATCTCCAACTGCTGACCCCCGAATATCATTGACGACATCCATAAGATTTAATTATAAATAACAAAGACTTTGTTTCACCTGACCTGAACCTGATCTGTAGTTCCAGAACCAATTCTTGCATCTCTTTTGGTATTCCTTTTTCCTGAATGATCCACCTACTGAGTGCTATTGTTTGCAACCTTATTTTAACGGGGATGCCACATGGCAGAAGAAGGTTTTAAGCGTATGCTTGCAGCCATTTTTAGCGCCGATGCTGTCGAGCATTCAGATTTAATGCGAATTTCCTACAGTCGTAATAATTATGCTTGTGAACTGAGACTTTCGAGGTTCGAGGCTCTATATTCAAATCCAAATATGATTGATGATCTTTTGAGGTATTTCCCAGTGTGGATCAGAAGCTCGCGGTTTGGAGGTAAAGCCATCATGAGCTAAGGAACGGTAGACCAAAAAGTAGAACTGATTCGTATTGCATTTTTGAAGCGATTAACGTGGTTTGCTATGACTAGCAAACACTGGAGTATGTCGTCACTCCTAAGAACCGAAATGGGAATCGAAATCTTTTTCGACAATGTTCGAAATACTTCAGATCTTGCAGATCTATTTATTGGCAGATTCCCATGGTCAAGACCAAATCGGTTCTATTTATTCGACTAGAGAGGGACAAATGGTCTGTGTTTTCACTATTGACAGATTTAGAGCATGTGTGAAGAGCGAAAATTTAACCCCGCGTTTCTTCTTTAGGCAAGATAACTAATTATTAAGAGCTTAGAATCTTTGTGTATCAATCTAAACAAAGGGAGAAAAGTCATGGGAGATATCTATCATCTAACATTACTAGATATTATCCGCAGAGCCTCTGCTTTAAAATGCTATTTTAATTTTGGAAGACCAGTGATGCTCACAATCGTCAGCGTGACGTTTTTGTTTGTGTTCGTTTGGGGAGGGTGTTCGTTGTTCAAACCCAATCCCTATTCGGATTTCTCTGTCGGTATTATCGATGAAGAAGCGGAGGAAACACCCGCTGCGATATTGGTCGGAGATCCGCAGGTGATATCGCGAGAATCGCTCATAAACGACCGTCTGCGAGAGGTTGCACACATCGAAGTGCTGCTGAATGAAAGTAGAAGCCAGTCATTCGAACCGCAAGTGACTCGCGATTTAAGCGTCATTGAATCATTTGCCGCACAACTCGGTATTTCATTCAATCCTGCCGTCGGCGTCGCTTTCGAACGCAATGAGGAGATTCAATCTCTCAAGGCGGACATCGAAGTTCTCAAGCTACGCAATGAACTCGACCGGCTGAAGTCATTACAGGAAGAGTCTCCGGACGATCCAGCTCTTAGCCCAACGAATGTCGAGCCCGGCAAACCGGAGGGCATCACTGAACCATCCACCGCTGACATCCAGAAACGGCTCGATGAGGCCATCGCCCAGGCGGATGCTGTTTTAAAGAAGTTGACCAAGCCAGGTGAGCCAGCCGCCAGGTCGCGGGAATCAAAGATCAAGGCGTCACCCGAGGAACAATTCGAGGATCAAGACAGCTATCGGGCAATTTTGCGCCAGCGACAGACCGAATTGCGGCTCGACGACGTCCATGATGCCGATGGAAACGCGCTTCTTCGCTTACAGTTTGCAGCCGAGGTGTTGCCGGGAGCAGTTAAGAACAAGTTCGGTGTGCTGGACTTCGAGATTGTGCCGGTCCAAGCCTCAGACGTTGAGCTACTCCAGCTATATGAGGATTGGTTAGTCCATCTGATGGAACGAGGTGCGGCAAATATTGGTCTGACTGATAGGCGGTCGTGGGAACGTATCCAGTCTATTTTGCTAAAAAAGAAAATTGTCGAACGGTTCCTGTTGTTTGATGTACCGACGATTGACTTTAAGACTAATGCGACCCTAGTTCTGTTTAGCTACCCGGGGGACAGTGATACGATTATCGAAATGATAATAAGGGGAGACTCGTACCTCAGAGACAAATTCCAAGAATCTGATCTAAAGGTCGCGGCGATCGACAGTGACACTTGCAAGATCACCCTTGCCGATGGCCGCCAAACCATGGACTACAAACGGGCCCTTGACGTACAGCGCGTTAAAAGATCGCTGCGTGCTGTTGAGGTTTTCCTTTCTATAATGAGGCAAAGAGCTGCAACCGCGCATGTCTCCGATGCAGTCGAATATTTCGATGAGCTGGATACATGGCTTTTAAACATTATAACGGACAGCGACACCTTCCGCGAAGCTGTCGAAAAATCTTTGATTGTTCGTGGACTGAAAAGACCTTTCTGTTTCAGCGCAGACACGCCTCAGCCAGACTCTCCAGAGGCGTTCAAGAAAGAGGTTACGAGGATGGTCAATGACAAGCGTTTTTGGGCAGGTCAACCGTATACCTATCAGGCCCGCCCTGCCCAGCGTGTGCAACGCCTTTCCACGCTTGCGAGTGCAACCAACTCGATGCAGTTGGCGTTTTCAATGGCTGCCACAATACCGGGACAGGGCATAGGGCTCGACGCAGGCGCCGGAGCGGCGCGCACCGCTGTCGGTATAGCAGAGGCGGTTGAACGCACGCCGTTGGTCGTGGCCTACACGGACCGGCGATGGATCAAAAAGGACGATACCGATCAAGGGTCGAGCGCTCGCTTTGGATTTCTTTTCGGGCCCAAGGCGATTCTGGACCCCAAGAAAAACAAGCTTGTTTACCGGCAAGTAGCAGGGCGTTACCCGGTTTACGTGGACGTGTCCGTGCCAAATTGGTGGCCAAAATTTGCCTTACGCACTCGGACTGCCTGGGCGGGAAACTGGCACGAGGGAACCGAGGTCCTCAGGAAAACCGAAACGAGCCGAGAGCTTCCAGTTCGGCTGCCGCCACATGGCAGAGACTATGATATCCTGACCGGCGTTATGGCCGGTGAGCAGATGATCGATGAGTTTGTCGGCATAGATATTGAGTGGGTAAGGCCCCGCGTCGTTTCTCGGTGCGTCGGCGATATCGAGTTTCTCGTCAAAGGTAAGCACTTGTGGCGCGGTTCCGCCGCCTTTCTCCGTGGCCGTAAACACAAAAGTCTATCGGTACTGCCCGATATGAAGGGCATTTCGGTCGTGTTTGATATGCAGGATTTGCCACTGCACCCCGACAAAAAAGAAGAAGCAACATTGACTGTCTGGACGAACTTTGGTGAAGCCTCATGGCGGATTGAAATTAAGAATACGGTGAACGGCTCGCCGTGTCCCACGAATGCTCGCGAGGGTGAAGAAATTAAATAGGTCAAACCTTGAATTATAAATTCAACTAATTGCAGACTTCGGGACATCCCATTTGAATCCCCTCAAGTGAAAATTTAATTACAAAATCATTGCAGATATCATCTGATAAACTAAAATATCTTCAGACCGAAAAAGTTGCGATTTCTCCAACTTATCAAAAGTTAAGTCATCATCTAAGGTGAGTTATATTTAAAAGTTGTGTTTAAAGGAAAAGGCGGTGTATCCACCGGTAGATTGTTAGCAGCAGTCAACCGGCCACACTAAAAAGGAAAGGATACACCACCCATGAACCAGGATAAT
>Ga0126326_1000143_pt1 | contig 36609 bp, 29 predicted proteins | sample InaspJWI67metaG_FD_94485 | JGI IMG/M metagenome (GOLD analysis project Ga0126326, IMG submission 94485) | Marine gutless worms symbiont microbial communities from Oahu, Hawaii - Inanidrilus sp. 1 OAHU.JWI-67 metaG | ecosystem: Host-associated > Annelida > Digestive system > Unclassified | place... | reverse complement strand
CGACTTCACCATCCGCAACGCCTGGCAGAAGTAATTAGAGGAGTTAAATTTGTCAATGGTGTCGAAGAAAAACGGATTGCCGCCTAATTTCTTCATACACAACTATTGACTATATCTCCCCAGTTACCTTCGCGCTTGACCATTGCTGGCGTCGCCAAACCGCCGATCCGAACCCGACAAGTGGTCACGTCGCCGCTCAAGGATGACTACGCGGCGCTGAAAATCGACAAGGTTCCGGCAGGGTTGATACCCTTGCCTTTAGATTTGAAGATGACGCCTTTAGACGTACCCAAGCTTTCAAGAATACTTATATTGGGGTTTCCACTGGGCCGCAGGACCCAGGATACCAGTATCAATGTCAGTGTAACCAACGGACATGTCAGGCGTACATTCAAAAATATGATTCACGTGGATGCATCAATTTATGGCGGTAACAGCGGCGGCCCAATCATTGACAGCAGTGGGAACGTTATTGGCATCGTCTCCGGTGTGGCCATGGACTGGAGCCAGGGTTTTGTGCCGATGGCAAGCCCCAGATGGGATTTGGGAATGATTTTGCCGATTGACAAACCGGTCAAGTTCTTAGCGGAATTGAAAGCCGGCAAGGTCAAATGGAACGGTATTCTGGACCTTTCCGTAACTGATACGCTGAAAAAAATCGGTGATACGGCCAACCAGGGACGCTGGGCCGAGGCGATGACGCTGGCAGACAAAGAACTCGATAAAAGTTTACAACCGGCACTGGTCATGGCCGCCGGAATGATGCACCTGTGTGCCGGTGACAACGAAGGCGCCAGGCAGCTTTTCTTGAAACACCTGTCCATGGACGACGACAACCACAAGGCCCGGCTGATGCTGTATTTAATCGACTGGCTTGACACCGAAAAGACCGTAAGTGACTATCGCCAGGCCTTGCTCGATTTGGATTGGCGATCATCCTATGAATTCCAGGGTTTCCTGACCCGGGTAATGGAGGGATCGGTGGACGATGCATCGGCCCTGAAGGGCTGGTATACCGAAGCTGAAAAGAGTTGGCTGCATTATATGCTCGGACTTGTTCGTTTCAAGCAAGGTGCCTGGGTTGAATCTGAAAAGATGCTGAGGGAAGCGGTGCTTGCAGCGGATACCGAAGGATGGGAATTTTATTTGGCCCGGGCCAGATTGGAACAATTGCAAAAGTTGCGCCGTAAATCATTGAAAAGAAAAAAAGAGCGGGCCCAATATAATGCTGATGTGAAATCATTTGAAGAGAAGGTTCAAAAAATTCGGGCAGCTAAACAAAGCCGTGAAGAGGAATTGGCCCCTCTGATGGCCAAGCTTCAGGAGGATTCTTCAAAGTTAAAGGACAGGCTGCAGGCGCTGGAGAAAATCTTTGAAATAAAACCGGATAACTATAATACGCTGGCATTAATGGCCCTTTTGACTGCCGCCGATGAGGCCTGGCCCAAGGCATTGGAGTACACCCGAAATTACCTTGAACGGGAAAGTCGCCAAAACGCAGTCAGAATGAGCTTGGGTCTTTTGGAGCCCGGGATTCTGCACCATCAAGGCTTGACGGATAAGGCCCGTGAAAATTTGAATGATTACTCACGCCGCACGATAGACCCATGGTACCAGACCATCAGCGAATATTTGCAGGGGAAAACAACCGAGGAAGCCCTAAAAATTCAAGCCGGGGAAAGCCCTGAACATCTGGTGACCGGGTACACAGCCTTAGGCTTCTGGGCCGAAGGTTCCGGAAACAAGGAGGAAGCCGTCAAACATTATAAAGAGGTGTTGGCTTCCTTTCTGGATAATTAGCCGGAGTATATATTTGCAAAAGAGAGATTCATGCAGCTGAAAAAACCTGCCGAATAACCTGCTAGCCCAATCAACTGAGCAATGTGCTGATGGAAGATTTTGAAACACTGCTGCAGGGCTCGGCCCAAGCCCATGGCCACCTGTGCCCGGGACAGGTGGTGGGCGTACGGATGGCCATGCTGGGATGCCGGCTGATCGGCCTGGATGATCCACGGGGTATGCCCCAGATCAAGCAGATTATCGTCTACGTCGAGATTGATCGTTGCGCTACCGACGCCATTTCATACGTTGCCGGCGTCAAGCTGGGAAGAAGATCACTCAAGTTCGTGGACAACGGCATCATGGCGGCCACTTTCGTCAATTTGGAAACCCGCGTGGCGTTCCGGATATGCTCCACGGAAGAATCCCGCGCCTTGACGGATAGATATGCGCCCCATATCGCGGATGAAAACCTCCGGCAAATAGAGGCCTACAAGGTCATGCCGCTCGAAGAACTCTTCACCGTCGAACAGGTACAGGTGGACATCCAACAGAGCGACATTCCGGGGCCGAGCATTTTCAAAGCAGTTTGCGAAAAATGTCATACGGTCGTACGGGATAAAAAAGAAGTCAGACAAAATGGTCAGGTACTGTGCCGCTCGTGTGCCTTCGGTGCCTACTATAAACCATTAAAATAAACCCCGTATAAAGCCGATACCAAGGAAATCGGCGTGCACCATCCTCTTGTCTTGTTTTTTGCATATCGCACACCGGCAAGTTTCTTCATAATTTCCCATTCAAAATCCGATGTTGGACGTTCGATGTTCGACGTTGATTTTTTAAACTCCCACAGTCTCCCGGCACGAAAAAATGACTTGGCATTTATGGGGCAAAGCCCCTAATTTGCCTCGAATTTTGACAAGCCGCCCCTGCTGCCTTAAGTTGTAACAGATTATGAATCGTATGAGTCGATTTTAGACTGTTTCCGGCGGTTCGACCGCTTATCCAATTTCAATGGAGATCATTCAAATGGATGTCGTTGAAAGATTCAAAGATGAGATTTGTAAAATAGAATCGGAGTCAGGTGCCGGATTGCGGGCGCAACTGCCGGCGATCGCCGATAAAATCATCGCCAACTGCAATGATCAGCAATGCTACACCCATGTTGACTTCGAGCCAATACCGTCCCAGCAGTCCGTCGTCGAAATCATCGACAAATTGAAAGAACTGTTGTTTCCGGGTTACTTCACCCGGGAAAAAATCAATCCGGTCAACCTCAAATACCACGTGGGGCAAACGGTATCGGTCCTCTTTGACATGATCTCAGAGCAGGTGTCGCGCAGCATCCGGCACGATTGTTTCCGCTACGACCAGTCTTGCATCGAATGTGAGGATCGGGGACATTCGGTTGCCCTGGCCCTGCTTGAAGATATCCCATCCATTCGTAAAGTCCTGGCAACCGATGTTCGCGCGTTCTACGAAGGCGATCCGGCGGCCAAGAGTTACGATGAGATCATTTTCAGTTACCCGGGGATATTTGCCATCACCGTTTATCGGGTGGCGCATAAACTGCATGCGCTCGGTGTCCCGCTGCTGCCCCGGATCATGACCGAATACGCCCATAATTTGACCGGCATCGACATCCACCCCGGTGCGCAGATCGGAGAAAGCTTCTGTATCGACCATGGTACCGGTGTGGTGATCGGTGAGACGACAGAGATTGGAGAGAATGTCAGAATTTATCAGGGTGTCACCCTCGGTGCCCTTTCGCTTCCGAAAGATGCCGGCGACAAACTTAGAGGCAAAAAACGCCACCCCACCATTGAAAAAGATGTGATTATTTATTCGGGTGCGACAATTCTGGGTGGCGATACCGTTATCGGGGCACGCTCGGTGATCGGCGGCAACGTCTGGCTCACGAAATCCGTTCCACCGGATACGAAGGTCATTATGGAACCCCAGCAACAGCGATTTGGGGAAATAGATACAAGATAAAGGATGCAGGATCCAGGATTCAAGATACAAGATGGAAGGATCCCGGATCGCGTCTGCCTTGCAGGTCGGGAAATTCTGGATCGTGAATCTTGGAGCCTGCATCAAAATCAAATAGGAGCGAATCATGCATTATTTTTCAGAAATCAGCAGTACCATCGGCGCAACGCCGCTTGTTCGTTTAAATGCGGTTACTGAAGGACTCGAAGCTGAAGTCTACGCCAAACTCGAATTTTTCAACCCTCTGGGCAGTGTCAAAGACCGCATTGCGGTGTCAATGATCGATGCCGCTGAAAAAGACGGCCAGATCCAGGCCGACACCCTGATCGTGGAACCGACCAGCGGCAATACGGGAATCGCGCTGGCCTTTGTGTGCGCCGCCCGCGGCTACAAGCTCTGCCTGACAATGCCCGACACCATGAGCATTGAAAGGCGGAAACTCTTGACCCACCTGGGTGCAGAACTCGTGCTGACCCCTGGGGCAGAGGGCATGAAAGGGGCCATCGAAAAGGCAAATTCGATCCTGGAGGCGGAGAGCGGCAGCTTTATGCCAGATCAGTTCAAAAATCCGGCCAATCCGGAGGTTCACCGCGTGACCACCGCCGAAGAAATATGGCGCGATACGGAAGGCCGGGCGGACATCCTGATTTCCGGTGTGGGCACCGGTGGTACCATCACCGGCGTGGCCCAGGTCATCAAGTCCCGCAAACCTTCATTCAAAGCAATCGCCGTTGAGCCGACCAATTCACCCGTGCTGTCCGGCGGGGAAAAGGGCCCGCACAAAATCCAGGGAATCGGAGCCGGTTTTATTCCGGAAGTTCTGGACCAATCCATCATTGACGAAGTGGTCACCGTGAGCAATGAGGATGCATTTGCAACCGCACGGCTGCTGGCACAAAAAGAAGGTCTGCTTTGCGGAATATCCTCCGGTGCCGCCGCCCAGGCCGCCTTCGAAGTTGCCAGGCGCCCGGAATCCGCCGGCAAAAAGATTGTCACGGTCTTGCCCAGCACCGGCGAGCGCTATATCAGCACGGATCTATTTTCTGATGATTAATGGCCACAGAAAGACACAGATATACACAGACATTTCAGCCGGGCTAAAGTGCCCGGCTGAAAATTGACACCGCTTTACGCCAGAAGCAATAATATCGTTGACCGCTGCGCATCAACAACTCAATCTGTCTGATCAAATAAAGGTATACAGTAAATTTGTATCGGCCCAAAGTAGAAGCTGATTCTTCCCGACGTTAGAGGGTAATAATTTCTGTGTCTTTCTGTGTGGTTCTGTGGCTAATTAAATATTCAGCCGGGCACGCATGGCAGAATAGCGCGTATCTGCTTCCAGCAGCTGCGCGTGGGCGCCCTGCTCGACGATCCGGCCCTTTTCAAGAACCAGAATCCGGTCGACACGTTCCAGCGCGACCAGCCGGTGGGTGATGAGCAGGAGCGTGCGATCCCGGGTGATTTCAAACAGGGTTTGCATCACCCGCTGTTCGGCCCCACGATCCAGCCCCTCGGTGGGCTCGTCCAGCACCCACAGGGGTGCATCATGCAGGATGGCCCGGGCCAAGGCCAGGCGCCGGGCCTGCCCGCCGGAGATCAGCCTGCCGGCTTCTCCGATCCAGGTATCGAGGCCCCGGGGCAGGGTTTGCACGAATTCAAACAGCTCAGCGGCATTCAACGCGTCCCACAGCTCCTTTTCTTCGGCCCCCGGTCGACCCAGCAGCAGATTGTCCCGGATGCTGGCATTAAACATATGGGCCTGCTGGGATACGACCGTAACAAACCGTCGGATATCGGCTTCACTAAAGTTGCGAATATCCTCACCCCCCAGGCTGATGCGCCCCTGATCCGGATCCCAGAAACGGACCAGCAGATGGGCCAGAGTCGATTTTCCGGCACCGGTTTCCCCCAATATGGCGATCCGTTCACCGTGATGAACCCTAAAATCAATGTCGGCGACGGCCGGCGGATCCTCACTGCGGTAACGGAAACTCACCCGGTCAAAAGCCAGATCGAATTGCCGCGGTTGGGCTGTCGATCGTGCTGGAAACCGAACGACCGGTTGTGCACCGACAATATCCAGCATGCGGCGGCCGGCTTCGCGGGTGCACCCCAGATACTGATAGGCGGACGGCAGCGACATGACCGCATCGAAGGCGACCAGCACCGTCAAAGCCACAAGCGCCAGATTGGCGCCGTGCAGCTCACCGACATTGACGAGAAACGCTCCCCGATATAGGGCTGCGACCACTGCAAATCCTGCCACAACGGTAATGATGGCCGAGGAAAATCCGCGAACGCGACTCATGTGGCGTTGAACCTTTAACAGCTCCAGGTTTTCCTGCCGGATCCGGTCCAGGTAATCCGTCTGGCGTCCGAAAACTATAAGTTCGGACAGGCCCTGAATGCCTTCTACAATTTGGATTCTAAGTGTTGCAGTTTGTCCGGCCAGTTTCCGCCCGGCTTCGGCGCCGAGTGCACCGGCCACAGCGGGTACGGAAAATCCGGCACCCAGCAGGCATGAAAAAGTGACAATCGCCAGAAACGGATCAAAAAACCAGAGGAAACCCAACGTGATCAACGCCAGGAGGATGGCCACGATCGTCGGGGACACTACGCGTAGGTACAGGTTGTCCAGGGCGTCGATGTCGGCAATGATTCGGTTGAGAATGTCCCCGCTGCGATATTGCATTAAACGGGCCGGTGCCAGGGGCTCGAGCTGCCGGTAAAACCAGGATCGCAGACTTTCCAGCAGCCGGAACGTCGCCTCGTGGGAGATAATGCGTTCGGCGTAGCGACAAAGGGTGCGCGCGATGGCAAAGATTCGAACACCGATACTTGGGAGAAAATAATTGAACATGCCGGCCGTTGCCGCTGTCAGGCCGGCAAAGGCGGTGGCCGAAAGAAACCAACCGGACAGGGCCAACAGGCCCACCGTGGCTGCAATGGTGATTAAGCCGAATATGGTGCCTGCCGCCGCTTGTTTCCAGTGCGGCAGAATCATGCGGATATAGGGCAGCAGTTCGCGCATGCGTTTAAACATGATCGCCCCCTGCGCTTGCCTGGTTTGCCAGCCGCAAAAACAAACTGCCGGGTTCCATTAGATCGGTGTATGCCCCCTGCTCGGCGATTTGCCCGTCGGTCAGGACCAGTATCCGATCAGCGCGCGCAATATTTTCAAGACGATGGGTTGCCATCAGAACGGTTCTGTTTTGGGTCAGCCTTTCCAGAGCCGCCAGGACCAGCTGCTCGTTTTCCCCATCCAGTCCGGCCGTGGGTTCATCCAGCAGCACCACCGGGGCATCCTTCAAAAACGCCCGGGCCAGGGCGACACGCTGGGCCTGTCCCCGGGACAGCCCGATCCCCTGTTCACCCACCGGCGTATCCAGACCTGCGGGCAGCAGGCGGCAAAACTCGATCACCTGCGCCGCCCGGGCTGCTGCCACCAGATCGGATTCACCGGCATCGGGTCGACCCAGCAGGATATTGTCGCGAATCGTACCGTGAAAAAGCACGGGGCTCTGCCCGATCCAGGCCAGCTGTCTGCGCCAGGTATCCGGCGCCAGCGCTGCCAGGGACATCCCGTTCACCAGGATTTCCCCGCGCTGCGGCCGGATGAAGCCCATGAGTAGATTTAATATCGTGGACTTGCCGGCACCGCTGGCACCCACCAAGGCCACATGCTCACCAGCTTTCAGTTCGAAGCGGATGTTTTCCAGAACCGGGCGATCGGAATCGTAGGCAAAAAATATATTGTCATAGCCGATGTCGATGCTTTCACCGACCGTCAGTTGCGCCTTCGGGGCCGGCCGGTCTTCCCGTGGAACAGACAGCACCTTTATAATTTCCTTGGCGGCCCCGACGGCTTCGGCCCGGGCATGGTAATGGGTTCCTAGCTCGCGCAGGGGTAGGAAAAAGTCGGGGGCCAGCAGCAGGATAAAAAATCCACCGGCCAGATTCAAGGGGTGGCCGTAATCACCGAAGTTTAAAAAACCGAGAAAGCGCAGCCCCAAATATACAGCCACCAGGGCAATGGCCATGGATGTAAAAAACTCCAGAACCGCCGAGGAGAGAAACGCAACCCGCAGCACACGCATGGTCTGCCTGCGATAATCGGCCGCCACCCGGGCCACATTATCGGCCTCGGCCCGGCTGCGCCCGAACAGCTTCAAGGTCGTCAGCCCTTGGAGGACGTCCAGAAAGTGAGCACTCAATCGCGCCAGAGCCTGGAAATTGCGCTGGCTGATGCTCTCAGCCCCCATGCCTACAAGAATCGTAAATACGGGAATCAGAGGTGCCGCCAACAGCAACAGACCGCCGGCCGCCCAGCTGAGAGGGAATACGAACGCGACGATGGTCAGGGGTATCAACACCACCAGAGCCAGCTGGGGCAGGTAGAGGGCAAAAAAATCGTGCAAACCCTCCACCTGTTCCAGAACGGCACTGGACAATTCACCGGTTTTCTGCCGACCGGTGTACGCCGGACCCAGCGCGACGATCCGCTCCATGAGGGTCATGCGTATTTCTTCCCGGATCTTCGCTCCGGCCATAAATCCGGTGACCTCGCGGCCCCAGGCCAGAGCTGCCCGCAAGACCACAGCCACTGTCAACCCGGCAAAAAACGGCAGCATCATACCGCGCGGCAGGTTGTCCATGAAAACACCCTGGAGAATGCCGGCCATAAAACCGGCCTGGACCACCAGCAGCAGACCGCCGGCAAACCCCAGTCCCACCGAAAGGTATACCCAGTTGCGCGCCGGGCGGGCCTGCCTGAACAGCCAGCGCAAACTTTGTTTATCGCTCGATTTATTGATCACAGGCATTAAAATCTGATTGACATGTATTAAATAGAAAGATAAAGGTTTTTGCCTGCGGATCCCCGACTAGGACAACCACCTAACTGTCCGGTAATAAACGCTGTTAAAAGCGTCATTGCAAGTAAAATATCAGGCCGTCGGAATCCCCGGATTTTCAGACATTCAGCTGACATCTGAATTGGATGGCGCATGCAAACTCGGTTGCCAGCACCAAATATAAGCATAATTATCCGTTGGCACAGGAAAAAGTAAAGAATCATGGCCCAAGGACCCGGCTTTGATTTCAGCCCAGCTTCCGGCTCGTAGAACCTACAGCTCGGAGAGAGGGGTGGCATTTGCCTTTAGACGTCTAATGGAATGATGGAATGGTGGAATATTGGGTATAAAAACGGAAATGCTCTTGATTTTAACCTCTTATTTGGAAAATTGATCAATAAAAGATCTCATCCTTATGAACCCACTATTCCAACATTCCAGTATTCCATCACCCAAAACATTCGTCTACGGCATAATTTATTGCCTTTGACCCCCGATAGTGGGAGATTCCTATATTTGATAAAAATTTGACATCGGCCGGTTGAATCATCCCGGCCCAACCGATAACCGTAACAAGGAGCGTTCGAATGCCGCCCACCGAAGCATTGGTTGATCTATCACGATGGCAATTTGCCCTCACTTCTATGTATCACTTCATTTTCGTTCCGCTGACACTGGGATTATCCTGGATTCTGTTTATCATGGAGTCGGTCTATGTCATGACCGGCAAAGAAGTTTATAAGGATATGACCCGGTTCTGGGGGAAATTGTTCGGCATCAACTTTGCCCTGGGGGTGACCACCGGGCTGACCATGGAATTTCAGTTCGGTACCAACTGGGCCTACTACTCCCATTATGTCGGCGACATCTTCGGTGCGCCGCTGGCCATTGAAGGTCTGATGGCCTTTTTCCTGGAGTCGACCTTTGTGGGGCTTTTCTTTTTCGGGTGGGATCGCCTGAGCAAAAGGGCCCATCTTATCACCACCTTTCTGGTTGCCCTCGGCTCCAATCTCTCCGCCCTCTGGATCCTGGTCGCCAATGCCTTCATGCAGTACCCGGCCGGCGCCGCTTTCAATCCGCAAACCATGCGCATGGAATTGACCAGCTTCTCCGAACTGTTTTTCAATCCGGTGGCCCAGGTCAAATTTGTTCACACTGTCGGTGCCGGATACGTCGCCGCCTCGGTTTTTGTCCTGGCAGTCAGCTCGTATTATCTGTTGAGACGGCGCGACCTGGCCTTTGCCAGACGTTCGTTTGCCGTGGCAACGGGGTTCGGATTGGCCTCGGCCCTGTCGGTCATCGTTCTCGGCGATGCCAGCGGGTATGTCACCGGTGAGGTACAAAAAGCCAAGCTGGCCGCCATGGAGGCCCACTGGGACACCGACCCCACGCCCAGCCCATTTACGCTCTTCGGATTTCCGGATCAGGAAGCCCAGAAAACTCATGGTGCCATTAAAATTCCATGGGTCGGCGGTATACTCATGACGCGCTCTCTGGACACACCCATTCCGGGAATCAAAAATTTAATCGCCGAAAATAAGGAACGGATCCGCAACGGAATGGTGGTCTACGCGATGCTGGAGAAAATCCGTGGCGGAGACCAATCCGAGGCCACCAGGCAAAAATTTGATCGACACCGGGAAGATTTAGGATTCGGCCTGTTGCTCAAACGGTTTACACCCAATGTGATCGACGCAACCGAGGCGCAGATTCAACAGGCGGCCGATGACACCATCCCCCGGGTATCCTGGATGTTCTGGTCGTTTCGCATCATGGTCGGGCTGGGAGTTTATTTTCTGGCAATGATCGGCCTGGCCTTTTATTTCTGCGCGTGGCGCACGTTTGATCGAAAGCGCTGGTTGCTGAAATGGCTTTTGTACAGCCTTCCGCTGCCCTGGATCGCCATCTGGGCCGGCTGGTTCGTGGCCGAGTACGGTCGCCAGCCGTGGACCATCGGTGAAGTTCTGCCGACCTTTATATCGGTATCATCGCTGACCATCGGGGATTTAATCGGCAGCCTGATCGGATTGATTGCCCTGTACACCGTCTTTCTGATTGCCGAAGTTTATTTGATGCTTAAATTCATCCGGATCGGACCCAGCAGTCTGCATACCGGGCGCTATCATTTTGAACAAGAGGCCGTGCTCGAAACGGCCGGTTAAACATAACCGCTCAAGGAGAATAAACAATGCCTTTCTTGTTTGACTATTTCACCCTCAAAATCATCTGGTGGCTGTTTGTCTGCGTATTGCTGATCGGGTTTGCGCTTTTGGACGGGTTTGACCTGGGAGTCGGGATAATGCTGCCATTTGTGGCCAAAACGGATGATCAACGCCGCGTCCTGATCAATTCCATCGGGCCCACCTGGGAGGGGAATCAGGTGTGGTTCATCACCGCCGGTGGCGCTATTTTCGCCGCCTGGCCGTTTGTATACGCAGCCGCCTTTTCGGGTTTTTACTGGGCCTTGCTGCTGGTGTTGTTTGCTCTGTTTTTCCGGCCGGTGGGGTTCGACTACCGCAGCAAGGTCGAAGATCCCCGCTGGCGCAACGCCTGGGACTGGGGACTTTTTGTCGGCGGTTTCGTACCGGCCCTGGTATTCGGTGTGGCATTCGGAAATCTGCTGCAGGGAGTGCCGTTTCACCTGGATGAGTTCATGCGGCCCTATTACACCGGCAGTTTCTGGGGCCTGGTGATCAATCCCTTCGCCCTGCTGGCCGGTGTTGTCAGTCTGAGCATGCTGGTGATGCACGGTGCAGTCTACCTCCAGATGCGCACCGAGGCCGAACTGTACGAACGGGCCCAAAAAGTGGTCCTGTTTGCAGGAATCATTTTTATGGCCGCTTTTGCCGTGGCCGGCATCTGGCAGGCGTACGGAATCGAAGGTTACCGTATTGTGTCCATGCCCGACGCCGGGGGGGTCGTAACCCCGCTGGATAAAAAAGTGGCGGTCGCAACCGGGGCCTGGATGCAGAACTATTCGATCTACCCGTGGACGATCCTGGCGCCGATTCTGGCTTTTGCCGGCGGGATCCTGGCCATTGTGCTGACTCGGATCAACCGGCCGGGGATTGCCTTTATCTTCAGCGGCGCGTCTCTGGCAGGGGTAATTTTGACCGCGGCATGTGCCATGTTTCCGTTCATCATGCCATCCAGCACGATTCCCAACAGCAGTCTGACCGTCTGGGACGTCACATCGAGTCATCGAACCCTCAATCTGATGTTCATCGCCGTAGTCGTCTTTCTGCCCATCGTGCTGGTCTACACCAGCTGGGTCTACCGGGTGCTGCGCGGCAAGATCACCGAGGAGAAGATTCGCAAAGAGTCACATACAGCCTACTGATAGGAAATACCAAATTACAAATGACAAATTACAAATTTATAAGGTCAGAAACCAATATCATATTCCGACATCAATTGATGGTTTGAATAATTTGATCATTGTTATTTAAATATTGTTTGTCATTTGTGATTTGGATTTTGGAATTTAACATACATACTTTAATACAAAAACTGCGGATACTTGCAAGTAGTAACTATTCGGCACAAAATAAGGGGCAATAACAATGTGGTATTTCTCTTGGATATTAGGAGTTCTTCTGGCCGTCGCCTTCGGCATTATCAATGTGATGTGGTTGGAAACCGAAGAAATGTTGGGGCCGGAGAAGGAAGAATAGACAACTCCCTTGTGGGGGCTGTAATTTCCAAGCGTGAACTTAGTTCGCTTCGCTCTCAACCTGTCGAGAGCCTCAAGGTCGTGCGATTGGAATGATGGAAAGACTATATGATTTCAATCCATTGTAGAATTTCCTAGACGTTTAACAATTCTGTCTCTACCCGGCACCCTAATCCTGTTTCAGGACGCATAAATCGAGCATTGCTGGGCAGACATGGCCGCCTCCATCAACGCTTCCGAAAAGGTCGGGTGCCCGTGAACGGTGCGGGCGATGTCTTCGGCGCCGGCGCCGAATTCCAAGGCCAGTACACATTCGGCAATCATGTCTGCGGCGCGGGCGCCGATGATGTGCACGCCCAGTACGCGATCTGTTTTTTTGTGGGAAATCAGCTTAACGAATCCGTCCATCTCCCCCATGCAGCGGGCGCGACCGGCGCCGGTAAACGGATACGTGCCCGTGCAATAAGGAATATTGCGCTCCTTAACCTGCTCTTCGGTCAATCCGACGCAGGCCACTTCCGGCGCGGTATAAATGATTGCGGGAATCGCGTCGTAGTTGACATCACCCGGTTTGCCGGCCATGCATTCCACTGCCGCAATACCTTCGGCCGAGGCTGTGTGGGCCAGCATGGGTCCGGGGATCAGATCACCGATGGCGTAAATTGTTGACACGCTGGTCTGAAACCGTTCATTGACCAGGACGCAACCGGTTTTAGGATCTGTCTTTACCCCGATCGGATCCAGGTTCAAACCGCCGGTAAGCGGCCGCCGCCCAACCGCCACCAGCAGGCGGTCAAATTTGAGGGTATCTTTCTTATCTCCGGATTCAACGGTCACATGAACCTTGCGATTGGAAACCTTGGCAGCGGTGACCATGGTTTTTAAATTAAACGTGAAACCCTGCTTTTTCAAGATCCGCAGCAGGGTGCGGCCCACCTGCCCGTCCAACAGGGTGGCAATGGAAGGCAACATTTCGATAACCGTAACCTTGGCTCCCAACCGCAGCCAAACCGAACCCAGCTCCAGTCCGATGTACCCGCCGCCGACGATACCCAGCTGCTTGGGTACCGCATCTAAATTCAGCGCTTCGGTGGAATCAACGATGTATTGGCCGTCAAAGGGCAGTCCCGGCACTTGTACCGATTCGCTGCCGGTGGCCAGCAGGATGGCTTTGGTCTGCAGGATAGTAGACTTGCCGGTGTCATCCGCCACTTCGATGCGATCTTTAGCGGCCAGGCTGCCGGTGCCTTTGATGATCTCGATCTTGTTGCGCTCCAGAAGCCGGCGCACGTTCGATGTCAAATCTTCCACGACCTTGTCCTTGCGGGCCATCATTACCGGCAGGTCCAGAGAAATCCGGCCGGTCTTGATACCGTGGTCGGCAAACTTATCTTTTGCCAGGTGAAAAAATTCGCTGGAGTCGAGCAGGGCCTTGCTGGGTATGCATCCCACCCTCAGGCATACCCCTCCAAGGCGCGATTCTTTTTCCACGCAGGCCACCTTCATGCCCAACTGGGCAGCTCGTACCGCCGCCACATAACCGCCGGGTCCGCTGCCGATGATGATCAGATCATAGGTTTCTGTCTGTGCCATGGTTAAATCTCCACTATCATCCGTTCCGGGTTTTCGACAAATTCCTTGATACGCTTCAGGTAGGTCACCGCTTCACGACCATCCACTATACGGTGATCGTAACTGAGTGCCAGATACATCATCGGTCGAACAACGATGTCATCATCGATGACCACCGGACGTTTTTCGATCCGGTGCATACCGAGAATGGCGCTCTGGGGCGTGTTCAGAATCGGTGTGCTCAAAAGGGATCCAAAAACGCCGCCGTTGGTGATGGTAAACGTACCCCCTTCCAGATCGGCCAGATCCAGGCGGTTTTCCTTGATCTTGCCCACAAAATCGATAATGGCCTGCTCCATCTGAGCCATGCTCAAATTTTCACAATGCCTGATCACCGGCACCACCAGTCCCTTGCCGGTGCCGATGGCCACCCCTATATGGTAGTAATGATGGTAGACGATCTCTTTGCCGTCGATAAAGGCATTGATGGCCGGAAACTCCTTCAGGGCCTCGACAGTGGCCTTGATGAAAAAAGACATGAATCCCAGAGACACGCTGAATTTTTTCTGAAATGCGTCTTTATAGCGCGACCGAATCTCCATGACGCGGCTCATGTCCACATCGTTGAAGGTGGTCAGCATGGCCGTGCTCTGTTTGGCCTCCAGCAGACGTGCGGCAATACGCTGGCGGATCGGGGTCATGGGTTTGCGCGAGGTCCGTTCACCGTCAACTTCGACAACCGGCAAGACTTCCGCTGCCGCAGCCGGCAGTTTTTCCGGAACTCCGGGTGCCGCCTGCTCGAGATAGAGCAGAATATCGCCTTTGGTAATCCGACCGCCGGGACCGGTGCCGCGGATGCGGGTGACATCCACCCCCTTTTCAACAACCAGTCGGCGCACAGCCGGTGAAAGGATCATTTCCGCCGGTGCCGCGGGCGGCACAGCCGACGGCACCTCGGGCAACGGGGCCGGGGCTGCGGCCGGTGTCGGCGGCGGCTCAAGCTCCGGTGCTTCTTCGGCTTTGGCCGGTGCGGCTTCGGATGTGGCCGGCGGCGCTTCAGGTGCGGCCGTTTCTGCCGGAGCCGCTGCGGTGTCGATGGTGCCGACCACGGCCCCAATGGCCACCGTTTCCCCTTCGGGGACCGCAATTTTTAATATGCCCTCCGCCTCGGACTCGACCTCGAGGGTAACCTTGTCGGTTTCGATTACAAACAGTACCTCACCCTTTTTCACATAGTCGCCGTCCTGTTTGAACCACTGGGCAAGTATCGCCTCTGTAACCGATTCACCAACACCGGGGACTTTGATTTCGACAATCATGATTTCTCCTCATTGGACACTGTCTTTATAAGCCAAGATCTTAAATTTTGAGTCAAGTTTTTATTTCAAATTATTATGCCGGTATCGGGCCGATGCTAGATGCTGGTTCCTGGATACTGGATCTTAGAGGAATTCCTTTTCTTCTCTATTATTGAGCAGCATCTTGGAGGGGAATAGCCTCTGTGATCAATTTATCTATTCACTTGCCCTTGTGACGAAACGACGGATCATCTGGAAAACCTTCATGAAAACGAATCTCTGAAGGATGAGACCCTATACCAAAACTTACATGCACGCTTAAAGACTTTGGGTAAAAAAATAAATCTGTTTATTCAATCAATAGAAAAGGGACACAGATCATATCAATGAGATTGACCTGTATAGGATATCCCGAGCGTAAAAATCTTTATCCGGCATCTAGCAACCAGCATCTAGCATCGGCTCGCTTCAAGCAAGCGTTTATTTACGCCACCAACGCGTCGGTTTGAGGCGGAGCTTGGCTAGCTGATTTGACCATCCGGATGCCGCGACGACGCGCCGATGGCCCGCTCGATTATCGCTGCCTGCCGCTGTTTGTAAAGAGCCGGAAATCCCGTGGCCGGGCTGGAAGCTTCTTTGCGTCCAATGTATTCCAGCGGTTTGCCGATCAAGTTCTCCAGCCGGTTGCGGACAAAGTGCCATCCGCCCATGTTTTCCGGCTCCTCCTGCACCCAGAACCATTGCTTTACCTGACGGTATCGTGCAATTACTTTCTTTAGCTGCTTTTCCGGAAACGGATAAAACTGTTCGAGCCGTATGACGACCGTTTTGTCTTGTTCCGGATTCTGCCGGCTCGCAAGCAGCGCGTAATAAATCTTGCCGCTGCATAAAATGACACGATTTTGTTTATTCACCTCGGCCGGATCATCCATTACTTCCTGAAAACGCCCGGATGCCAGATCATCCAGGGTCGAAACTGCCAGCGGATGGCGCAAAAGGCTCTTGGGTGTCATAACGACCAGCGGCTTGCGAAATGCGCTTTTCACCTGACGCCGCAGCAGATGAAAATATTGGGCCGGCGTTGTGGGATTGCAAACTTGCAGATTGTCGTCGGCGCAGAGCTGCAAAAACCGCTCCAGGCGCGCACTGGAGTGTTCAGGACCCAATCCCTCCAGACCGTGGGGAAGCAGCAGAACCAGACCGCTCAAACGCTGCCATTTCGATTCACCGCTGGCAATAAACAGGTCGATGACGGACTGGGCGTTATTGACAAAGTCACCGAACTGAGCCTCCCAGAGGGTCAGGCACTCCGGGCGAGCGGTGGAATAGCCATATTCAAAACCAAGAACACTCGTCTCGGCCAGTAAGCTGTTGTGGACCGAAAATACAGCCTGGGATTCGCTGAGGTTGTTCAGGGGCACAAAACGCTTGCCGCTTTGTGTATCCACCAGCACGCTGTGGCGCTGACTGAATGTCCCGCGCCCGCTGTCCTGACCACTCAGCCGTACGGGGGTTCCTTCAATGACCAAGGATGCAAATGCCAGAGCTTCCGCATTGGACCAGTCGATATTGGCGCCATTTTTTACTGTTTCCTGCCTCTTATTCAGCAAACGTTGCAGCTTGGCGTACAGTTTAAAATCCGACGGGAACGTGTTCAGCTGCCGGGCCAGCTCTATCAGTTTTTCTTTCGCCACCCCGGTTTTCACCGAATTGTGGGAATATTGAGCCCGGTATCCCTGCCAGTTTTCAAAAAACCGGGGATTCGGAAACGGACAGGCACTGCCATGAATTTCGTCATATGCATCTTGCAGCTGACGGGTGGTCTTTTTTTCGATATCATCGATCACTTCTTTTTGAATGACGCCTTCTTCCAGCAACTGGTCGCTATATAGCCGATGCAGGGATGGCCGCTGACGGATGCGGTCGTACATTTGCGGCTGGGTGAAATAGGGTTCATCGCCTTCATTGTGGCCGTAGCGCCGGTAGCAGATCAGATCGACCACGACATCCTTTTTGAAAGTCATCCGGTAATCTGTGGCCAGTCGAATAACGTGCACCGCCGCTTCGGGGTTCTCGCCGTGGACATGAAAAATCGGCACCATGAGCATTTTGGCCACATCGGTTGTATAGCGGGTTGAGCGCGCGTCTTCAGGCAGGGTGGTGTAGCCGATCTGGTTGTTGATAATGATGTGGATCGTACCGCCGGTGCGATAGCCGGCCAGCTGCGACATGTTCAGGGTTTCCATCACGATGCCTTGCCCGGCAAATGCAGCGTCACCGTGGGTTAACAGCGGCAGAACCCGACCTCGGTCTCCATCGCCCAGGATGTCCTGGCGCGCCCGGACGAATCCTTCGACAACCGGGTTGACCGCCTCCAGATGACTTGGATTGTTGACCAGGCACATCCGAACGCGCTGCCCGCGGGTCGTATCGATATCGTTCAGGTACCCGTTATGGTATTTGACGTCACCGTTGCCGACAAGTTCATCCGGATCGTAACAATTCTCGAACTCGCCGAAAATCTCTTCGTAAGGTTTGCCGAGGTTATGGGCCTGCATATTCAGCCGGCCGCGGTGTGCCGTGCCGAGGATTATCTCACCAACACCGTGCTCGGCTGCGCGTTCAATCAGCATGTCCATCAACGGTATGATCGCGTCACCACCTTCCAGAGAAAACCGGGTCACGCCAATGTATTTCTTGTTTAAAAATTGTTCGAAAAGGGCCGACTGATATAGTTTCTCCAGAATACGAACTTTATCGGCCGCCTCCAGCTGCGGACGGTTGCGAACCGGCTCCATGCGGTCCTGCAGCCAGCGACGCTCCCCGGGATCCTGCAGGTGCATATATTCGACACCCACAGATCGGCAGTAAGTTTCTTTTAGACTATTGATGATATCTTTAAGCGGTGCCTGCCGGCTTTCGGCAAACCGGCGCGTGAAAAAAAATCGCTCCAGATCTTCCAGCGACAGGCCGAATGCCTCCAGGCTCAACAGGGGGTGATCGGTGGGACAGGCGGCCAGAGGATCCATGCAGGCCAGCAGGTGGCCCAGATCACGGTAGCGATATTTCAGTGCTTCTACCCTGGATTGTTTGAGCAGTTGCTCCTGATCCCAGTCGGCGGCGGTGGCCGGTGTCTGGCCGTAAGCGATGTCGAAGCCCTTGAAAAACAACTGCCACTCGCGGGAAACCGCCTGAGGGTCGGCTTTCCATTTTTCGTACTGCGCGTCGATATAATCAGCGTTAAATGTCTCTATTGAATCCATAGTAACCCATCCCTTGGGTTCGTGATAATAATTAGCCACAGAAAGACACAGATGGACACAGAAATGTTTCCTCTGCCGACATTGGCAGAAGAAACCCCACTACCTTTCAGATCATCAATAGACAAATCTTTTAATTTGAGCTTTGGGGTGCTTAAAATTGACCAATAATCCCACAGAAAAACCTGTTGCCTTAAGATAATTCAGAATTTGGGCTTCATGAACTTTATCTATACTTTCTACTGCTTTTAATTCTAATAAGACCCTGTTTTCAACAACAATATCAGCAAAGTATTCACCGACTTCTTTTCCTTTGTATTTTACCTTTATCGGAACCTGATTATGAGCGTTAAGCCCTCTTTTCTTCAACTCCACCATCAGCGCATTTTCATACACTTTTTCCAGAAATCCGGCACCCAACACTCGGCTAACTTCAAATACAGCACCATTAATTTTGTATGTAAGATCGTTAATATTCAATTTAATTTATCGCGAAGCGATAGCAGTTTTTGTTCGGCCATTGTCTGCCGAACAAAATGTCTGTGTTTTTCTGTGTGGTTCTGTGGCTAATTTATTTGATTTTTAAACCATTCCACAACCAGCTGCGAAACTGCCTGACGATCTTCTTCCCGACTGAACATATGATCCGCACCGGAAATGACTTTAAGCCGAGCGCCTCCGCTGCTCATATCCCGGGCTTTATAAGCCTCGCCGACCGGTATGATTTCATCCTGATCGCCGTGCACCATCAGCAGCGGCTTGTCAAACGACCGCAGGATTTGCGGCATATCGAAACGATCGGCATCGGTATAAAATTCTTCCGTAATTTTCAAAAACCGCCCGCGGCTGGTGAAGGTAACTTCACCGGTTTTTTCCAGAATCTCTCTCTGGGTACGACTGAGAAATCCTGTGACCTTCATTCCGGAGATGCGGCTGCCGACGGTGCACACGGCTTTTACATTCTCATTTTGTGCAGCGGTCAGAAAAGAAATCAACCCGCCCATGCTGTGGCCCGCCATACCGATCCATGCCGCGCCGTGTGAAGCAATCACATCGGCTGCAGTCTCCATTTCGGTTACCTGTTTGCCGTAGGTGGACTCGCTAAATTCACCCTGACTTTGACCGTTGCCGGAAAAGTCGAAGCGCAGAACGATGAAACCGGCTTCGCTCAGATCTTTGGCGATCCGGCGCAATATGCTGGTGTGCCGGGTACAGGTAAAACAGTGCCCGAGGACAATGCCGCGGTCGGAAGATGTGTCCGGCAGGTGAAGGGTTCCCGCCAGAGTTTCTCCATAGATATTTTTATAGCGAACCTGCTCTTCCACAGGCGACCTTTGGATTATAGTTGATTCAAGGATTATGAAATTACAGCGTAGTAAAGTAGTAAAGAATCCGGGCCCAAAGGACCAGGATTTCTATGTTTGATTATGAACGCAGGGTAAGTTCCGCATTCATATTTTTACGGCAAGATAATAAGGAAAAGCAAATACCGTGTCAATTTAAAAAATCAACAAGATACTTGAGTGATTGGGTTAATTCAGATGTCGCAATTTATCGCCGCAGACTGTAAGTTTCTCCGTGTTTGATATCCACCCACCGCTCCAGCAAACCTTGTTTTTCCAGCTCGTTGCGCAGATCCATCGGCGGGAAATGTACCGGCTCATCCCCCAGGCGGAAGGTCCCCCAGTGGACGATCATCAGTTTTTTGGCCCTGAGCTGTTTGAAGGCATCCACCGTTTCTCTGGGATCCATGTGGCTGGGCGCCATGAACCAGCGCGGTTCGTATGCACCCAGGTTCATTATCGCCAGATCGATGTCGAACTCCCTGCCGATCTCTTCGAAGCCGTCGAAGTAGGCGGTGTCGCCGGAAATATATATGGTTTTGCCGGTTGCGGTCTTAAACAGATAAGACCCCCACAATGAGCGGTTGGGGCCCAAAATCGGGTTGCGCATGGTCCAGTGGTTGCTGGGCAAAAATGTGATCTCGCGTTGGTCGTCCCGATATACGTCATACCAGTCCATCTGGGTGCGGTTTTTCATACCCAGTTCGTTGAATATGGAATCATATCCGAGCGGACTGATGACATGGGTGTTTTTGTCAAAGGTCGCCAGCGAGGGTTTGTTGATGTGATCGTAATGACCGTGGGTTATCAGGATGTGATCCGGTTGCGGCATGTCCTTGGGATCAAACGCCAAAGGGGTGTGATCTGTAATGAATCGGAAAATTTCCTGAAACACGGGATCGACGATAAAATATTTATCGTCATCCTTTATCATCACGCTGGCGTGTTTGACAAAAGTGATCGACAGGCCGCTGCCGTTTTTTACCTGGTTCCAGTCCGCATTCACCGATACGACCGGCTGTTCATCCAGGTGCTGTTTAAACTCGTTGTCACTGAACAGCTTCCAGTACAGGACCTTCCCCAGCTTGCGTCGACGGCGCAACTCACCCAGTGGATTCAGGTAGCGGCCGTTGTAGCTGTGATGCATTTTTTTGGCGGCGATTTCACGCAGCGATAACCCGTTTAAAGGTTTGTAATGCAGCTTTTCAAGCTCCTCTGATTGGGTGGCCGCCAGCACTGCCGACGCCGGTGCGATATTTAAAAGGGCCATTGTTTTCAGCCCGTTGAGCATTCTTTTCATAAATTTTCTGCGCGTCACGATCTTTCATATCACCAGGTCTTGGTAGACCGTATTTTTTGTTGTAATTGTTCATGTTTAGGATTCAGTCGCTTTTATAAGATTCGGCTTTTGGGACAATAATCTGATATGATAAGCATTAACGCCAAAGTTTCAATGTTGCTTAATTTTTCAAATTAGACATGGACAGACCGGATAAAAAGCCGGTGCAATTACCTAAGCCTTAAAAAGTATTGCATATTTCAACCATATCCCCTATAGGTAACCCATCAACTAAACAGGCCCTTGATAACTTCATATCGACAATTCTCAATCCCGGCGTATCCGGGTTGGATTGATATTATCTGTTTTCACTGCCACTAATTGCGGCAATATCTGAACTGAACACTGCCTGATTCCACCGCTAGTTTTCTGACCGAGCAACTGAACGATATCGACATTAGATCCGAGTATCGAAGGATCGATAATGGCCCAGTTCAACGGATACATGACAGGAGGAGAAATGGATGATTTGCGCGGTAAAGTGGCTTTGGTCACCGGTGCGAGCCGGGGCATCGGCCGGGCGGCAGCCGTAGGGCTGGCCAAAGCGGGGATCCACATAGCGGTAAACTTTCTGACCAATTACCGCAAAGCGCGTCAAACACTGGATGAAATAGAAAATGCGGGCGGCCGCGGCTTGCTGCTGCAGGCAGACGTATCCAGCAGCGATCAAGTGCTTTCGATGGTAGGAAAAATAGAACAGGACCTGGGACCGATTGATATTCTGGTCAACAATGCCGGAATGATACGCCCCCAGAGCCTTGAAGAAGTGAAAGAGCAAGACTGGGATCTAATAATCGATGTTAACCTGAAGTCGGCTTTTCTATGCACCCAGGCTGTATTAGAATCAATGAGATCCCGCAGGTGGGGCCGCATCATCAACATCGCATCTCTGGCGGCCCAAGTGGGCGGGTTCGTAGGGCCGCACTACTCAGCTGCAAAAGCCGGCCTTTTGGGGCTCACCCACTGTTACGCCAAACTGCTGGCTGATCAGGGGATCACTGTCAATGCCATCAATCCCGCATTGATTGAAACCGATATGGTTGCCAATAATCCCCTCGTCAATCCGCAAATGGTACCGATCGGCCGCTTCGGCGCACCGGATGAGGTGGCTGCAGTCGTAACCATGCTGGCCGGCAATGGTTATATTACAGGTCAATCCATAAGCGTCAACGGCGGAATGTATTTTACATGATATCAAATCGGGCTAAGGCAACTTTTGTTAAGTGAGTTTCGGACTTATATTTAAGAAGTCCAATGTCCTGATGCCTTTCAAACACAGCCGGCTTGGTGTCGAGGCAACCATTCACATACGTGATTATGATTTAAGTAAATGAAAACAGGATAGAAATATAATCGGAATCTACTTATACCATCCAACTTGATAGCAGCCATGATACGGGTACTCAAACTTTACAGGACTATGATCATCCTGCTGGGTATATTAATCCCGACAGGCCTTGTTGCCTGTGCCACGGCTGATCAGTTGCCCGGTAATATCCATCTGGTCGAAGCGTCCCCTGACACCGGTTTCAGAATTTACCGTTCTGCGAGACCGAATGCGAATATTATGCAAACTTATTGTGAGCTGGGGCTTGAAGAGATAATGGTTATCGCTGGCAATGCGCATGACTATGAATTCAAGCTGCAGCAGTACTGCCCGTCCCTCAAAGTAATCTTTAACCAAAAACAGACTTCGAAAATCCCTTTGTCCGCAAGTTTTCTGCAATATTTTGATAAATGGGTGATGGATGCCAAAAGAGAGGGGAAAGTTATTGCTTTTCGCTGTGACAGCGGCGCACACCGGACAGGAAGACTGGCCGCCTATTATCAGATGAAATATAATCGTTTAAGCGCTGAAGATGCCAAGGTCATCATGAAGGCCCACGGCATATGGATGTTCAAATATCCACACCTATACCCTCAAGTTGATGCGCTCGATGATTACATTCACAACCGGCCGTGTTCGGTATCTTCGAAGTACTGTGTGCAGAACGAGTGAAAACTTTATAGGAATGAAAATTCTGAAAGTCGACCCCCACCCGGATTACCCGCCCGAGGAGGGCCGTTATGTAAGAGGCAACGATTTCTCACCGGTGGCGGTGGCGATTATCTTAAATTGTGATGCGGATAAGATACCGCCTGAGATTGAAAACCTTGTAAGAGCCGGTATCGAAAGCGGCGCCGCTATCTCCGGAACTGTGCAGACCGAAAATATTGGATTTGAAAAGATCGTATGTAATATCGTTGCCAATCCCAATATACGGTATGTCATTGTCGGCGGCCCTGAGTCAGAGGGGCATTTAACCGGAGAAGCGTTAAAATCCCTGCTGCGAAACGGTGTGGATGAAAAAATGCGCATCCGGGAAACATCAGCACCCCACCCGTTCCTGTACAATTTGCCGGTGGAATTGATCGACCGCTTCCGCAGGCAACTGTCACTGATAGACCTTCAATTTGAAGGCGATCCGGATGTCGTTCGCAAGGCAGTTTGGTCATGCTACCAGGAAGAGCCGGTGGATTTTCATGGCTATTCTGTTTATGACCCGGGAGCATTCCCGCAGCCACCGCTGAGCGGAAAAATAACCATGCGAGTGACCCAACCCTGGGTGGTTCAACCGGATGAGAAGGAACGCGAAGCAGTAAAAAAAGCCAAAGAGTTAATGGAGAGGCTCAAAGCAAAATCAAAAAGCAAATCGAGTTGATCCAATCGATCGGCAAAAGAGAAAAGCAAGTTGGAGAATCGGCTACTGGTGTATTTCGATTTACGTAAATTTCATCGCCTTTTCTAAACCGGAAGAAACGCAATGTGAATTCAAACACATCCTGTTAAAAATGGGAATTACTTCATACTATATTTCCTGATATCCTTGCTCGCCATAGAAAACACCAAAAGAAGCTGAAAGGCTAATAACAATCTCAGGAGTGTTATCATGACTACCGTGCGCAAAATAAACAAGATCTCGAAAAGCAAACCGACGATTGAAGGTGCTGGTGTGCATTTGAAGAGGGCGTTTGGTTTTGATCAGGTGCCTCTTTTGGATCCTTTCCTGCTGCTGGATGATTTTCATTCTCAAAATCCGGACGAATACATAAAGGGATTTCCCTGGCATCCGCACAGGGGGATTGAAACCATCACCTACGTGCTCAAGGGAGATGTCGAACACGGCGACAGCATGGGCAATAAGGGAACAATCTCCTCCGGTGATGTCCAATGGATGACGGCCGGCAGCGGCATCATTCATCAGGAAATGCCCAAAGGAGAGAAAGACGGACAGATGTGGTGGTTTCAGCTCTGGGCCAACCTTCCCGCCTCACTCAAAATGATGGAACCCAGATACCGGGATGTTCTAAAGAAAGACATTCCGGAAGTCACCATGGATGACGGTGCGACAATTAAGATTATCTGCGGCAATGTCGGCGGCAGACAGGGGCCGGTCGAAGATATAGTCATCGATCCGCAGTACCTGGATATCACGGTTCCGGCCCGGTCTACCTTTAGACATAAGACAAAAACCGGCCATACGGCATTTGCCTATGTAATCGGCGGTAGCGGCTATTTCGATCCGGACAACGGCAGTCTGACCGGTCCTGAAAATCTTATCATTTTTGAGGACGGCGAGCAGGTAACCGTCTCGACGGAAGATGCACCCGTGCGGTTTCTTTTGATATCGGGCAAACCGCTTGGAGAACCCGTGGCCTGGTACGGTCCCATCGTTATGAACACCCAGGAGGAACTTCGGACAGCCTTTGATGAATACCGGCAGGGGACCTTCATCAAGCACAGGTAATCCCTAAACGGGAAATTTCTCTGATAAAGGAGGAATAGCTTTGGTTGAAATACATGTCTACGGTAAACTTCGAAAATATGTGACGCCGAACCGGGCCGGCCAAGACAAGGTGATACGAATCTCACCCGAGCCGGATGATACGATCGCGTCGATTCTGGAAAAGGTGGAAATTCCGGTTGAGGAGATCTACAGCATATTTTTAAACGCTAAACTGCTGGCGGCGAAAAGCGGCATGGCCCGCTGGATCGGCTACCAGCAGGCGCGCACCGACATATTTGACTGGGATTTGGAGATTCCGATAAACACCGGAGATAGACTCGGGTTGTTCGGTCGCGATATGGCCGCCTTGGTGGTGTAAATGATGCAAAGCAGGGTTTAGCGGGAAACACAGTTTAAAGTCTCAAAAGGCGTATCCGGACCACCACCTCACCGGCAAACGGACAAACGGGCTAACAGGCTCAATCCCGCCGCGGCGGGACAGGCGCAGCTCAACGGCTTCAACTGGCTCAACCCCGCCGCGGCGGGGCTCAACCGGCTCAACGGGCCCAACCGGCTCAACGGGCTCAACGGGCTCAACGGGCTAACCGACTAACGAACCACCAAAGGGAGTCATACACATGCCGCCGCAAGAAGACCTATCATCAACGCACACCCGTAATACAAACGTGATTCAGGCCTCGGTGGCAAAACCGATTGTCCTGAAAGACGACGGGACCTTCCCCAATAATGAAAAGCTGCCGCTGCTGATTTATCCGGCCGCTTTGAAACTGCCCCAACACGATCCGGCGACAACGATTGAAGCCCTGTTTATGGCAAACCGATGGGCAGGCGCTTGGCGCGACGGTATTTACGGGTTCCATCATTATCACAGTACGGCCCACGAAGTGCTCGGTGTTTACGGCGGAAGCGCCCGGGTACGGCTCGGCGGCGAAAACGGAATCAGCCTGGAAATCACCCGCGGTGATGTGGTCATCATACCGGCCGGTGTCGCCCATAAAAACCTGGGTTCCGATCAGGATTTTCGCGTTGTGGGCGCTTACCCGATCGGCCAGAGCTGGGACATGTGCTACGGTGAACCCCGGGAAAGACCCCGGGCCGATCGAAACATCGCACGGGTGGCTCTGCCGGAATCAGACCCGGTGCATGGTGTCGACGGGCCTTTGAAGGATTACTGGCTCAACCATGAATAGGGTCTCGTGACCCTAATCCGGTACCTTGCGCAGAATCAAAAACTGGTTTGTTTTTACTACAACGAACACAAAAGAAAATAACATGCAATAAATCCGAACCACGAAGGCCAAACTTTGAATTATCCACATTAGGTTGCGGTATTAGCCAATTGCAATGATGGAATAAAACCTTTGTGCTCTTCGTGTCTTTGTGGCCGAAAAATTACCAGAAAATCCACGAATTTTATTCCATTGCCCAATACAAGGATTGAAAAATGGCATAAGGGGTGAAAGGACAGCTCACATTTCGAATTGCAGCCGTACTTTTTTTCATCTCCGCCCTTTTCGAACTGCTGGCAATAACTTCCGCTGTACCATTGTTTGGCGCAACCCGCAGCGGATTGGCGGGAATTATTTATCACCTGGCATATGTTGCCCTGTTTGCCGGGCTCGGCATCGGGCTCTGGTTTACAAAACCCTGGGGATATGCGCTTGTTTTTATCGGCACCGCGTTCTACACACTCGATAAAGCCCATTACATTGTCTATCGGAAATCAATTCTGAGGGAACTCATGCGCCGACTCGGCGAATATCGTGAATTTCTGCAGATGGTCGATCAACAAATGATTCTGAACGCGCTGACCGTGATGGCCGTTGCTTTTGCGGCCTGCTGGTGGGGTTTTGCGATTTACACGTATTATCGCCGTGACTATTTCCGAAGTCAGGCAGAAAAAAGCGAAGGGTTTGCGAAAGAATAACATTGAACCTTAGGAGGTCAATCATGCCCACGTATGAATTTATCTGTAAGGAATGTAAAAAGTCATTCACTCAGGTCATGAAAATTTCCGATTATGAAAAGAAAAAATATCGCTGCCCCGAATGTAAGAGCAAAAAAGTGGTTCAGCAGATAACCGCTTTTCAAACCATCACGTCGAAAAAAAGCTAAAAGAAAAAGGAGGGATGACATGGCCCAAAAATCTCTTGGAGAGCGTATCTGGTATAAAAACTGGCCCCCGAAGGTGCCAAAATGTCTGGATTATCCGGATTGCACTCTGGCTGAGTTTCTCAAAGAAACCGCTGAAAAATATGCGGACAGGCCGGCTATTTTTTTTCTGGATGCCGAAATCTCTTACCGTCAGCTCTGGGACATGGTCCAGCGGATGGCCACGGCGCTGTCCGGCCTGGGCTACAAAAAAGGCGATGTGATCGCTCTGATGCTGCCCAATTCCATCCAGTTCGTGGTGGCATACTATGCCTGCCAGTTGCTCGGTGTTACCGTCACGTCCATAAACCCGACTTACAAGGCCCTGGAAATACGCCACCAGTTAAAAGACTCCGGCGCTAAAGCGATGGTTATACTGGATGTGCTTTATGCAGAGGCCCGGGATGGAATCAAGGATACGGCGGTGGAAAAAATTATCGGCACCAATATCGTCGATCTGTGCGGGTTTTCGGGTTTGAAGGTTTTTCTGGGCAAGCTGTTGAAAAAGATCCCCACCGGTGAACTTCCCGGCGATGCGCTCGCATTCACCGAACTGCTGAAGACAAAGCCCGATCCGCCGGCTGTCGAAATCGATCCGCAAGAGGTGGCGGTATTGCTGTACACCGGGGGTACCACCGGTCTGCCCAAGGGTGCGATGCTTACCCACCGCAATGTGGTCGCCAATGCGCTGATGTGCGACGCCTGGCTGTGGAAAAAAAAGGAGAGTATCGGACTCATCGGCGTGCTGCCTCTTTTTCATTCTTTTGCCATGACCACGGTCATGAATACGGCGATTCGCGGTGGGGGTTTTCAGTTGCTCTTTCCCCGCCCCCCGGAAGATATGACCGAACTTTTTGCAGCCATCGAAAAATATGCCGCCAAGGGAGATTTGATCATGCCCGGTGTGGCCGTGCTGTTCAACAAAATCAACAACCATCCGCAGGTCAAGAACTTCGATTTGAGAGGACTGGTGATGGCCGTCTCCGGCGCCGGTCCCTTGCCGCTGGATGTTCAAAACAAATTTGAGGAACTGACCGGATCGATCATCATTGAAGGTTACGGATTGAGCGAAGCCACGCCGGTAACCCACGGCAACCCAATCGGAGCCCATCGCAAACTGGGTACGATCGGTCTCCCCTTCCCCGATACGGACATCAAGATTATGGATCGCGAAACCGGCACCCGGGAACTGCCGCCTTTGCCGTTTGCAGTGGCCGACACCGGCGGACTCACCCAGGAGCAGTCCCTGCAGGCTGACGATCACACCGGTGAACTGGTAGTTAAAGGTCCGCAGGTAATGCACGGATACATGAACAAGCCCGAAGAGACGGCCGACACCCTGCGCGACGGCTGGCTTTATACCGGAGATATCGCCTGCATCGACGCGGATGGTTACACGATCATCCGCGACCGTGCCAAGGACATGATCAAGTACAAAGGCTACGCCATTTTTCCGGCCGAGGTGGAAGATCTGCTTCACCAGCACCCCGACATACAGGGTGCAGCCATTATCGGTGTCCCGCACGAAAAAGTGGGTGAAGTCGTAAAAGCCTTTATTGTAATCGACCCCGCCCGGCAGGGCCAGGTCACTGCTGAAGATATCCAGCAGTGGGCCAAAGACAAAATGGCCGGGTATAAAATCCCGTCGGTTATCGAATTTCGTGAAGAGCTGCCCACCACCCTGGTAGGTAAAATTCTAAGGCGTGTACTCAGGGAAGAAGAACTGGCAAAGCTGGATAAAAAGCCATAAAGATTCATTTCCATCCTTGTTTCATAAAGCTTAATTCATTTTTGATCTTTATTATCCATAATGGTATAATAACAGTGAATTAAACTTGGAATAAGGAGAATTTGGAATGAAAAAGAACCCTTTTTTCTTGGCAATCTTTTTTCTTCTCGCATATCAACTACTTTTTTTCAACACCATCACAGGTGCAGCTGTTTATAAGTACAAGGATGAAAACGGCGTCTGGCATTTTACCGACACTCCGCCTGATCTGCCGGAATCGGAAAGTGAGCAGATCATTGGAGACCGTGAACCCCAAACAGCCGGAAATGACCTTCAAAAACAATTGGCTGATAATGTACCGCCAAAAAATAAAATTGAGGAAGCGCGCAACGCAACCGTCTCAATCAAAACAGCGCTCAGTACCGGTTCCGGATTCTTTGTCAGTGAAGACGGCTATATTATTACCTGCAAACACGTTCTCACGGAAGCTGAGCAGGAATTGGACCAGACCGAAACAGTACTGGAAAGCACCCGCAAGGATCTTGAAAAAGTAAAAGAGATTCTGGACCGTGAAAAAGCATGGCTGACGAAGGAAGCAATTTGGCTGACTGAGGCGGAAAAAGAATTAAACGACGTCGATCAACAGGTAGAAAGTGGTCAGAAAACGCTCAGTGTGCTTGAAACCTCTTACTATAATGCCTACTCGGCGGAATACAGCACGCGCAGCGGTGAATTTTCGAGACGCAAGGCAAATTATGACCAGCAGTTTACCGCATATGAAGCCAAAGAATTAGAATTCAAAAATAAATCAGCTAATTATGAGGAGATGAATTATAAGCGACTCTTTCAAAATGATTTTAAAATCACCCTGGCCGACCAAACAGTCCTGACGGTGGAAAGAGTGGCTCTGGGGCAAAAGTACGATCTGGCTCTTTTAAAACTTGAAGGATACAAGACCCCTTCCCTTGCCTCCGGCAGCATTGGCGACTTGGCACACGGGCAGCCCCTGTATGCCATCGGCAATCCATTGAGTTTCGATCATTCGGTCACCTCGGGTATTTTTTCCGGTCGCAGGAAAGATATGATCCAGACCAACGCCCAGATCAATCCCGGCAACAGCGGAGGCCCTCTTATTACCGAAGAAGGTGAGGTTATCGGTGTCAACACGCTGAAAATTGCGCATGAGAAAGTAGAGGGAATGAGCTTCGCCATACCGATCGATGCTATCTTCGAGGAGTTCGGCGATTATCTGCGCTAATTGAATGTATGATGTTGCTATCATAGGCGCAGGGCCGGCCGGGGCAACGCTGGCCAGGTTGATCGCGGATCGTTATCGGGTCCTGTTGGTTGATCGGCGCCGGCCAGTTGGCACCACGGGCAAAGCGATTGCCAGCAAGTGCTGCGGTGGACTGCTGGCACCGGATGCCCAGAAAATGCTATCTAAAATGGGTCTGGGACTGCCGCGCAGCGTCCTGGTCGATCCCCAGCTTTTTGTGGTGCGGGCCATCGATATTCAACAGCGCTTCGAAAGATACTACCAGCGCTTTTATGTGAATATGGACCGCCAAAAGTTTGATTCCTGGCTGTTGTCTTTACTCCCGCCGGCGATTGATATTAAACTGGGATGCCGCTTCAAATCGTATGAACCCGGCTATCGCGGCTTTAAAATCAAGCTTCTCGAAAAGCAAAACGTCCATATTGAAAGCGCTCGCATCATCGTCGGCGCGGACGGTGCAGCATCCCATGTACGCCGTCAGGCACTATCCCATAAACACGCAATGAAACTGTATGTCGCCATTCAGCAATGGGTGGAGGTCAACAGTCAACTGCCGTATTTTTCAAGTATATTCGACCCGTCGCTCACCGATTATTACTGTTGGACAATTCCCAAGGGCCGGCACCTGATGATCGGCGCCGCACTCCAACCAAATGATCAGGCATCAAAAAAATTTGAACTGCTCAAACAAAAACTGCATGGGTTTGGATATCAATTCGGCAAGACCATCCGCCGGGAGGGCGCCTCGATCATGCGTCCGGTCAACCGCTATCAGTTGACTACCGGCACAAAAGGAATCGCCCTACTGGGTGAAGCTGCCGGCTGGATAAGTCCGAGTTCGGCCGAAGGGTTGAGCTATGCTTTTCGCAGTGCACTCATGCTGGCGGATGCGCTGCGCAAGGCACCCGAGGGTTTTGAAAAGCGTTATTACCTGGCAACCAGACGGTTGCGAATCAATATATTTTTAAAGAATATAAAATCTCATTTCATTTTCAATCCATTGCTGCGCAATGCCGTCATGCGCTCCGGCCTTAACAGTCTTGAGATATACCAGCCTTGATCGTCAAATATTCTGACTTAAGAGATAAATAAGTTGACGCTATTGACCTTTGAAGCCACCGGCGGTACAACAACCCGCAGATGGAAACGCTGTTTGAGGACACAGTAACGGACTTGAGGAGATTTGAAGAAAATGATCAGAGCCATGAAGGATTCGGACGGTCCAAAGGTACTTGAAATCTATGCTTTCGGCCTGAAGACACGCAATGCTACTTTCGAAACCCTAGTGCCGACCTGGGAGAAGTGGAACGCAAAGCATTTGCTCCATTCCAGATTCGTGTATGAGCAAAACGGCGAGGCGATTGGGTGGGTGGCTCTCTCGCCGGTTTCAACTCGCGAAGTCTACAAAGGAGTGGCCGAAGTGAGCATTTATGTTGATGAAAAGTATCTTGGCTGCGGCATCGGAACAAAACTGATGCGAAGGGTCATTGAATCGTCGGAAGCCAAGGGCATCTGGACCCTTTACACAAGCCTTTTTCCCGAAAACGAAGCCAGCGTGAAATTACATAAAAAATTCGGTTTCAGGGAAGTCGGCATTAGAGAGAAGATCGCTCGCCTGGACAATATTTGGCGAAACACTTTAATCTTGGAAAGACGCAGCAAGGTTGTGGGCGTGTGAAATAGTGATGTAATGCATGCTACAAAACCCTCAAAAGCAACCCTGAAACTGTTTGCATAACTAAAAGGAGTTGAAGTGATAGAGCAAAATACGCTCCTGGAGTCTGCTGTTGAAGCGATCGGCAACACGCCGATGGTTGAGCTAAAGAGGCTGACGAGCGCGGTAGACGGACGCATTTTGGCAAAACTGGAATACTTCAATCCCGGTTTCTCAAAAAAAGATCGCATTGCCCGGCAAATTATTGCCGACGCTGAAGACTCGGGCGCGCTTTCCCCGGGGCAAACCGTTGTCGAGCTGACCAGTGGCAATACTGGAACCGGCCTGGCGATCGTCTGCGGGATCAAGGGCTATCGCTTCGTGGCCGTAATGTCCAAAGGCAATTCCATGGAGCGCGCCCGCATGATGTCCGCTCTCGGAGCCGAGGTCGTATTGGTGGACCAGCTACCGGAGTCTATTCCCGGCCAGGTATCCGGCGGGGACCTGGAGCTGGTAGAGCGGGAAACACAGCGGATCGTCAAAGAGCGAAACGCATTTCGCGCCGATCAGTTTCGGTTAAAGAGTAATTTTCGCGCCCATTATCTGCACACCGGTCCCGAAATCATCCGCCAAACCAATGGCAAGATTGATGTCTTTTGTGATTTTGTTGGAACCGGCGGATCATTCGCCGGATGCGCCGCCGCTTTGAAAGAGCATGATGCGAAGATAAAATGTTTCGTCGTCGAGCCTGAGGGAGCCGCCGTGCTGTCAGGAGAGCCGTTAGTCTATCCGCAGCATCGTATCCAGGGTGGTGGTTATGCCATGACGGACCTGAAAATGGTGAACGCCGACCACATCGACGGTTACATCCAGGTATCTGACGAGCAAGCCATTCGCATAGCCCGCAGGCTGGCAAAAGAAGAAGGCATATTTTCCGGCTTCTCATCCGGTGCAAACGTTGCCGCAGCCTTGAAACTGCTGACTGGAGAATTCAAAGGTAAAACAGCGGTCGCATTAATTTGCGACTCAGGATTGAAATATCTGAGCACGGATTTGTGGGAATAGGCGTGCAGCACGCATCTACTCCTTTTGGGTAACTTTTTCTTGAAGAGAAGGCAAACGAGACGGTGAAGCGCCACAGGAGCAACTATACAGCTTTTTCTTGTAAAGCTTTTTTTGTTGTGCTAAGCATGTAGCATATTTACTAAATTAAGTACCCATGTTGAAAATCAAGAAATGAGCGAAAAAAAATGGGTAGTATATTTGATTCGATGTTCCGACAATTCTTTATACTGTGGGATTAGCAATGCTTATAAAAATCGGTTGATTGAGCACAATTCGGGTAAAGGTGCCAAGTATACGAGATCACGCAGACCTGTTGATCTGGTGGGTATTAGTACTGAAATGACGAAAAGCGAAGCGCTGAAACTGGAACAGCGGATTAAAAAGTTTCCTGCTGACAAAAAAATATCTGAATTAAAAAGAAAGGAGAACGAGATGACAATTAAAAAGGATCTGCAGGCTCTGAAGAAAGAATTCAAGGCACTCGAAAAGAAAATGGAAAAACTGATCGCGGCGGTTGAAAAAAGTGAGATACCTGCGGCTGGAAAAAAAATCACAGCAAAATCCGTCAAAGCGAAGACCACTAAAAAGGCTCCTGCCAAAAAAGCACCGGCAAAGAAAAAGGCCACGAAAATGACGGCCACCGACCAGGTGTTAAAGATTTTAAAGGGGCGGAAGCGAGGTGTTAATGTGGCCACTTTGATGAAAAAGACGGGATTTGACATCAAAAAAATTCAGAACATTCTTCACAGGACATATAAGATGGGGAAAATTAAGAGAGTGGGAAAAGGAAGTTATGTGGGTGCGTGAGAGCCGTTTAGCCGCTGTCATAAAAATGTTCTGATTGAAAGTAGCGTGTGCGACAATAGAAAATCCCCTCTGGCCCCACTTTTCTTAAAGGATTGTTTATGCTCCGCAATTGCGCATGGTCTTTAGTGGATGTATTATACCACTTCAAGCCATTCCAAGATTCTTCTTTGGCAAAGGGGGACAGGGGAATTTAATAACAGCGGAAAAATCAGGACATCCTCAAAAAACAATATTACCTACTCAAGCAAATGAAAATCATGAAGGGATTCGAGCTTGCAGCAGGCAGCCCGTCCTTTAGTGGCGGTCAAATTACTGAGGAGTTGTTCATGTTTTCCGAGGTCATTGCGGAGAGCTCAACAGACCATTCGCTTTCGGTGTTATGGCCTGTTATTGATATGGTTTGGAACTCTTTTGGCTGCGAGTGTTCTTTAAATTATAGTGAGGAAGGTAAATGGCAAGAATAAAATCATAACAAATGGGATCATAGCCTTTCGGCACCATTTCTAATTGCGGTACGGCTGCGTATCGAATGAAATCTGGAGCTTATGCCCGCATCCAATCTAAATCTTATTCCCCCACCCGCCCATTTCGGTGCAACTCAAAGAGCGAGGCTGGCATGATTTGTTGCAATGCTACATATTGTGTCCTTATCAGACAGAATTTTGTCTATTTTAATCGATAGTGGTAAAATGCAGTCTGATAAGGCGGCAATATGTAGCCCGACACAAATCACGCCAGCTGAACTCCTCAATCTAACTAATCTGATGTAAAGTTCCGTCTGAAAGCGGAGCCCCTGGTGCTTGTACCTTACACCGTGCCAACTATTACTGCATTCGCCTCAACGCCCCTGGTAAGGATCGGGTCTATTTTTAAAAACAAAAAGGCAGCCGGAGCTATGCAACTCCAACTGCCTTCGCTTTCTTCTATATTTAATATTTAAGACCAGACCCCGTTGTCTTTCTTAGGCTGATTTGGGCCTATTAAGGCGCAAGACATTTTTTGCACCGCATGCAAAGCAAAATAAATATCTTTCTACCATATCAGGATTGGTTTCACTTCTAATATCCTCTACCTCTAAATTCTTTTTTTGACAAACAGGACATAGAACTTTTTCTGTAGGATCCTTCGCCAAAATCGAACCAGCCTTTATCCATTTTTCTGTATCTTTTTTCATTAGAAAAGTATCCTATATGCTCTTTCTGCAAAGTTAAATGCAGCATTGGTTTCCTGAGTGACCAATGCGCGCGTTACTCCACGGGCCGAGCTGCTAGTACCGAGTCTATACAGTTCATGGAGAACCGTCCTGGCCAGTTCAGCAGATGAAGAGAAAGCTTCTCTTCCAATTAAAAAACCTCTTTCTCCATACATTGACATCCCTGAAGCATGTAATCGTGGTTCATATTGAACTAACCGACCACCTATCCGGACTGTTATTGAAGTTCCCGATGCATGGGCAGCACGAATGAATGCCATCTCTGTAGACTGTAAAATTGCACGAGCTTCATTAATGATAGCTGTTTCTTGAGCACTGAATCCCGGCAGTAATCTTGCTGTTCCTTTTATAGTACATTGTCCAGCTTGTTGCGCTCCTCCAGCCTGTCCAAACGTCAAAGCAAACAAGACTTGCTCGCCTACCATGCCTGCCAAGTATGCTGTCCCCCAGCCATACTGGCCATGTTCGAAAGCTGTCATGCTGCGGTCCCATAGATGCTGTCCAGGCACCCATTGCAAATACCATTGACTTTCGTACAATCCCAAGGGATCTATATCGTTGATTGGATTATTCGATGTATAGGTATAAAGATTAATACCACCGTTCAGTCCAATCGGATCCGATCTCAAATATCTTCCAGTGTGAGGATCATAGTACCTGAAGTAATTATAGTGAAAACCAGTTTCACTATCGAAGTATTGGCCGGCAAACCTGAAGTTGTTTCCAATTGTATTAATTGTAACATTAACACTGCCGAAAGGCAAATAGTCCGCAGCCCAGACCACATCTTTGTTACCATTGGTGACCTTCTGCGGCATACCCAGATGGTCGTTTATATAATAGAAAATATTTTCCGTAGAATCGACATTTATGATGGCCGCCAGTCGCATGTTACCGAGATACACATAAGTTGCACGAAATTCACCGGTATCTGAAGACTCACCGATTAAATTACCCCAGATGTCATAATGATATATCGTGGTCACACCTTCATAAACCTTTTTGACTCGCTGACCGTTTGCATTGTATGTATATTCAGCAAGTGGCTTATCACCGGATCCCTGGACGTTTTGAGATGTTGCAACTGCGTTGCCACTGGCATCGTAGGCCAGGGTTTGAGGATTTGAGCCTGATACAGATAATAGTCTATTTGTACCGCTTGCGTAGCTGTAGCTGGCTGTTTGACCATTTTCAGTCCGTGTTAGACGGTTGCCTATGTCGTCATAAGTGTAGGTGATAGTGCCATAATACCCACCGGCATCGGTAAGGCGATATAAATCATCGTAGGTAAAGCTCTGATTCCTGGTTTCATCCAGATTGTTCGTAATGGAAACAATGTTGCCGACCGCATCATAGGTGTAGCTATAGTTTAAGACGTTTCCAGCCGTGATACTCTCAAGCCGGTACTGATCGTCATAGTTGCGGGTCACCAACAAACCGATTCCCAATGACATGCCGTTTAGCGGACCAAAGGGCATATAAGAGATGTTTTCAGCCAATACATCCGAGTTGCCACCCTTGGTTGTTCTTACCCGGTTGACCTTGCCGCTATTATCCAGTTCAAAAGTAACGATACGCCCATCCGGGTAGGTGATGACGGTTAGCGTGCCGGCCGGATCGTAGCTGTAGGTTGTCGTGTAAGTCGCAGCACCGATGGATACTTGCATCTCTATCAGATTTCCTTTGGCATCGTAGAGTTATATTTAAAAGTTGTGTTTAAAGGAAAAGGCGGTGTATCCACCGGTAGATTGTTAGCAGCAGTCAACCGGCCACACTAAAAAGGAAAGGATACACCACCCATGAACCAGGATAAT
>Ga0126326_1000141_pt1 | contig 36950 bp, 36 predicted proteins | sample InaspJWI67metaG_FD_94485 | JGI IMG/M metagenome (GOLD analysis project Ga0126326, IMG submission 94485) | Marine gutless worms symbiont microbial communities from Oahu, Hawaii - Inanidrilus sp. 1 OAHU.JWI-67 metaG | ecosystem: Host-associated > Annelida > Digestive system > Unclassified | place... | reverse complement strand
CGCTGGCCGACATCCTCTATCAAACCCAGGCGATAACCGAAACAATCCTGCAACCGCGCACTGAACTCGGCGTCGTCGAGGGCGCAAATCGCCGCCGCAGCTTGCAAGTTAAGCGTCCAAACGCAAGCATATAGCCTGCCACCCAGGGGCAGCATCGCCAACGGGCCTTGCACCGTGAAACGCTCATAAGCGGTATCGGATTTCGGTTGGCTAACGGCGACGTTACTGATGACGACGGCCTGGCCGTAGTCGACACTGTGATGCTCGATGCCGAGTGCGCTGCGGGTTGGCGAGCGGGCGCCATCCGCAACCAGGGCGATGGCCGACTCTATTTTTTTGATCCGCTTGTTTTTGCGATAGCCGATTTCAAGCTTGCGCGTCTGCGCCACCGATTCGAATTCGGCCTGATCTTCGAGTTGAATATTAGCGGCGGTTTCGACCGCAGTTAGTAATATCCGTCTCAGGGCGTTATTTTCAATTACGTAACCGAGGGCGTCGAGGTCGTAATCCTCGGCCTCGAACCGGGTAACGCCCCAGCGACCGCGCGCGGAAACGTGGATGCGCCGGATGGGCGCCGCTTGCGCCGCTATTTGCGACCACAGCCCGAGCGCACGAAATATTTGTACACTGCTGGCAGCCAGCGCGATCGAGCGGGCATTCAAACCGCCGGGTTGTTGCCGCTTCAGATCAGCCGCCTCGACGAGGGTTACACGGCGGCCGGGATGTTGCATAACCAGGGCGGCGCACAGGCCGATCAGCCCACCGCCGATGATCGAAATATCGCGCATCATCCACTCATTCAATGATAAATCTCAGGAGGCCATCAGCGCTTCGATCTCGGTCGCCTTACGCGGCAGCGCGTCAGACAAAATCTCATGGCCCTGGCGCGTCACCAGCACGTCGTCCTCAATACGGATACCGATGTCCCACCATTTGCGATGCACACCGCGGCTCCCGGCCGGAATATAAACCCCCGGCTCGATCGTCAGCACCATGCCGGGTTCGAGCAGACGCCACTGGTCACCGACCTTATAGTCACCGACATCGTGCACGTCGAGACCGAGCCAGTGGCCGGTGCGATGCATGTAAAACTTGCGGTAGGCCTGTTCCTTGATCAACTTAGCCAGGGTCCCTTTCAACAGCTTGAGTTCGATCAGGCCTCGGGTGATCGCACGCACCGCGGTATTATGCGGGTCGTTCCAATGATTGCCGGGCTGTACTTTTTTAACCGCGGCCTGGTGTGCGGCGAGCACGATGTCGTAGACCTCGCGCTGGGCGCTCGAATACCGACCGTTAACCGGAAAGGTGCGGGTTATGTCGGAGGCGTAACCCTCGACTTCGCATCCGGCGTCGATCAATAACAGATCACCGTCTTTTAATTCATCATTGTTGTCGGTGTAGTGCAGTATACAGCCGTTGGAGCCGCCACCGACGATCGACGGGTAGGCATGGTTGGTATTGTGGTTACGATATTCGTGATCGAACTCGGCCGCAATTTGATACTCGAACTTTCCTGGAGCGCAAAGCTGCATCGCGCGTTTGTGCGCCACGACGTTAATCGCGGCGGCCTTGCGCATCAGACGCAGCTCCTCCCGGCTTTTAAAAAGCCGCATGTCGTGCAGGATATAGTCGAGCGAGACAAACTCCGAGGGCACATGCAAACCGGCGCGCGACTGCGCCTTGATATGATTGACCCAGCCGATCAGGCGTTTATCGAACTCCGCCGACCCACCCATGGTGTAATAAATACTGTCGGTGCCTTCGAGCAAACCCGGCAGGATATCGTCGATATCGTCAATCGGAAAAGAATCGTCGGCGCCATAAATTTCGACCGCACCTTCCTGCCCGGCACGGCGACCGTTCCAGGTTTCCTTTTCCCGGTCCTTCTCCCGACAAAACAGGATGTATTCACCATGCTTGCGTCCGGGCATTAGCACCATGACCGCATCGGGTTCGTTAAACCCGGTCAGGTAGAGAAAATCGCTATCCTGGCGAAACGGAAAATGCGTATCGCGATTGCGGATGATTTCACGCGCAGACGGCAGAATCGCGATCGTATTTTTGCCCATCATTTTCATCAATTGACTGCGACGGCGTTTGAATTCGGCTGGTTTCATATGTTATCTGGAGACTCGTTGTTTCATATGTTATCTGGAGACTCGTTCGGTTTGAATGCCAGGAGACAGATCTTTAGATCTGTCCCCCGCGAGGGAATCGACGGGATAATTCCCACCCTCAATGCAGGGTCGACGCAGGCGTTATCGGATTCAAGGTTTCGTACAACAGCAAGACCGCCACGCGCATATGTTCGGCAATTTCGGTAAACTGTAGTTCGGCTTCATCGCTACTTTCCTCGTCATGGCTGAGCTTACTAATTTCGAGCAGGTCTGACAAACACTCACGTCCCTCGTCGTCGAGTCTTTCATTGCCGGCAAGACCGGTGACGCCGACGCCGTAGAGAAATCCCTGACACCAGTTGGCCAATCCCAGCAGGCGCATGCCAAAATCATAACTTTCGTCGGGTAGCAGCAATTCCAGATTCAGGTCTTCGTTACGCAACTGTTCACGGGTCAGCTGATAAAGCTGTTCCAGTACCGCGAGTTGCTCTCCCGCCAACACATCACCCGCGTCGGGCAACTGCTCCAGTGTATGGCTCAACCAGGTCGCGTGTAAGGCATCTTCGAGCAACAAGGCGCACAAAGTGCCATGTGACTCGGCCGCATCGGCAGTCGCGCCCAGGTTTTCTAATGCGGTTTGCACCTGGTCAAAATCGAGCATTGTAGAAATCCCACAGATTCGTATAATTTTTGCATTCTAGCACCCGTGGGTGTCGGCAAAAACAACTGCATATTGACCTGCGCGACCTAAGGCCCGATGATTGCACTATGGACTCAGATAAAAACGTATACACAGAAGACGACCTGCGGCAACTCGAGCAGCGTATCGACGAACTGATCGAGACCGTCGGCTCTCTCAAACACGAAAACACCAGCCTGAAACAGCAAAAAGACAAGCTGGTCAGCGAACGCTCTCAACTGATCGAAAAGACCGAAATGGCGCGCAGCCGAGTTGAAGCGATGATTTCCCGCTTAAGATCACTCGAACTAGGCTCATGACAGACGCTCAACCGATCAATATTTCGATACTCGACAAAGACTACAAGGTAGCCTGCCCTCCCGGGGAGCAATCGGCGCTCCTGGAGTCGGCCAAATTCCTCGACAGCAAAATGCGCGAGGTTCGCGATACCGGCCATATCATGGGATCGGAACGCATTGCGGTAATTACCGCGCTGAACATGGCCAACGACCTGCTGCGAACCAGCAACGTCGACAAGGAACTCGGTCAGGAATTGCCGCCGCGCCTAAAGGATCTGGAAAACAAGATATCCCGCGTGCTCGAAGACGCAAAGCAGCTGGAAATCTAAAAGCTATCACGGCTATTAGAATTTTAAATTGTACTTTTCCCTAAAATCAGGCCATAGTCATTCGATACTGACTACGGTGATCGTTAGCATCCGTCATAATCCTTGAGCCTATTTATCAATCTCGGGGACTTTCGTGTAACACTGGTGTGCATGCCTGACGAGTCAGGAAGCCTGATGGGTTGCCAATAACCCCACCTGAACCTTTGGTTCAAGGTTGATAGATCTGCGACGACACCGTGGTCGGTATCTAAATTTCCCAATCTCTATCATGCTTTTGCGGCGCGCAATCGGCGAGCGGCGCTACCTCAGAAACAATTCATAAGCTTCATTCTCAGTCTCATCCCAGTGCGGAATCTTGAGGCTTTTGAGAAAAACGTTAAACGCCTTGATATCGCTCTTGTCGACCTGGAAGCCCATCAGAATGCGGCCAAAATTGGAACCGTGATTTCGATAGTGGAACAAACTGATGTTCCAGCGGTGACCGACCTTCATCAAAAAATCTAATAAGGCGCCGGGTTTTTCCGGAAACTGAAAGCGATAAAGATGCTCATTGTCCACGCTACTGCCGGGATGACCGCCAATCATGTAGCGGGTATGCAATTTGGCAACCTCGTTACCGGTCATATCGACAACCTTATAGCCTTTCGACTGGAGCTTCGTTACAAGCTTGTTTTTTTCATCGACACCGCGGGTTAGCTGAATTCCGGCGAACACGCGAGCGATGTTGTCATCGGCATAACGATAGTTGAATTCGGTAATCGAACGATGACCGATCGACTGACACAGTTTCTTGAAGCTGCCGGGGCGTTCCGGAATCTGCACCGCGAGTAGAGCCTCGCGATCCTCACCCAGCTCGGCGCGTTCGGAGACATGCCGTAAACGATCGAAGTTCATATTGGCGCCGCAGTTGATCGCAACAAAAGTCTGCCCCTTGATGCCATGGGTTTCTGCATACTTTTTCATGCCGGCAAGCGATAGCGCGCCCGCCGGCTCGCAAATCGCACGGGTGTCTTCATAGGTATCCTTGATTGCGGCACAAATCTGGTCGGTCGAAACCAGGATGACATCGTCAACCAGATCCTTGATCATGGCAAAGGTATGCTTGCCGACCTGCTTTACCGCCACGCCGTCGGCAAAGATCCCGACCTCCTTCAGGACCACTCGCCTGCCCGCTTTACGCGCTTCGTAAAGGCAGGCCGCGTCGTTGGGTTCGACACCGATTATCTTGGTTTCCGGTTTAACCGCTTTCATAAATCCGGCGATACCCGCGATTAGCCCGCCGCCGCCAACGCCGACAAAAATTGCATCGATCTTAGCCGGGTGCTGACGAATCAATTCATGCGCTATAGTGCCCTGGCCCGCCATCACGTCAAAATCGTCGAACGGATGGATAAAAGCCAGTTTTTCTTTTTTACCCAGAGCAAGACAATACTCCTTGGCTGCGTCGAAGTTCTCTCCATGTATAACTACCTTGGCGCCATGCGCCCGGACGGCCGATATCTTGATATCCGGGGTCGTGCTTGGCATGACGATAGTCGCCTTGAGATGTAGCTTCTTGGCCGCCAACGCTACCCCCTGCGCGTGGTTGCCGGAGGAAGCGGCAACCACGCCCTTGAGCTCGGGGTTGCTTTGCAGCTCCTGATAAATTTTATTGAACGCTCCGCGGCACTTGAACGAAAACACCGGTTGCAAATCTTCGCGCTTGAGGTAAACGTCGCTGTCATAGCGCGCCGAAATCTTCGGCATGAAATCGAGCGGCGTTTCGCGGGCGACGTCATACACTCTCGCGGTAAGTACCTTTTCTAGAAATTTTTCTTTGCGCATAGCCGGTAACTTTGATTAATGGAATATCGGAGCAAAGCAAAACAGCGCAATGTCTTGCGCTGCCAGCCGGTGATTATCATAATTGAGCGCACGTGAAGCAACAGGTAAATCCATGCAGCCGGAAGATAAAAAGCGAATTGCCGCCGAAGCCGCCATCGAATACGTCGAATCCGACTCGATTATCGGCGTCGGGACCGGCTCGACGGTCAACCATTTTATCGATTCGCTGGCGCTGAAAATGGGCGCCCGGATCAAGGCCGCCGTTTCCAGTTCCGAAGCATCGACTGAAAGACTGCGCGGGCACGGCATCAAGGTGGTCGACCTCAACGAGGTCGGCCGACTCGACCTCTACGTCGACGGTGCCGACGAATCGAATGCACAACTGCATTTGATCAAGGGCGGAGGCGGCGCCTTGACGCGGGAGAAGATAGTCGCCGCGGCCAGCGATCGGTTCGTCTGTATCGCCGATGACAGCAAATTGGTAAAGATACTCGGCGCCTTTCCGCTGCCGGTGGAAGTAATCCCGATGGCGCGCGAACTGGTCGCCGGCGCCTTGCGGGCGCTCGGAGCCGACCCGCGCCTGCGCGACGGCACTGTCACCGACAATGGCAACCAGATCCTCGATCTGCATGGCCTCCAGATCAGCGATGCGCTAGAGCTCGAAAGCCGCATCAACCAAATCACCGGGGTGGTTTGTGTGGGCCTGTTTGCGCAGCGTCCTGCGGACGTGTTAATCCTCGGTACCGACGAGGGGGTAGTCAGCTATACCGCGAATCGATCTTGAAGACTTGGAGGACATATCTTCAGACTTGTCCCCGTCGAAGCCAGGTATAAAAAAAGCCCGCTTACGCGGGCTTTTTAAATCAGGATCTAACCAGGCATCGCAAGCGCAGCAGCCCGGATTAACGTTTGGAGAACTGGACTCCGCGACGGGCTTTGCGCAACCCGACCTTCTTGCGTTCGACTTCGCGTGCATCGCGGGTGACGAATCCTTCCTTGCGTAGCACCTCACGAAAAGTTTCGTCATACTGCAACAGCGCCCGGGTGATGCCGAGGCGAATTGCGCCGGCCTGCCCGCTGGGACCGCCGCCGGAAACACTGACGTTAATATCGAATTTATCGCCTACTTCAACGGATTGCAGCGGCTGTCTTACCACCATGCGGGAGGTTTCGCGGCCGAAATACTCGTCGATGGTTCGATTATTGATAGTGATGGCACCGCTGCCGGATTTCAGATAAACGCGAGCCGATGAACTCTTGCGACGACCGGTACCATAATATTGTTCTACTGCCATGATTTGACCCGTTAAATTTCTAGAGGCTGGGGCTGTTGCGCCGCGTGGTTGTGAGCGTCGCCCGAGTAAACCTTCAATTTTTTGAACATTGCACGACCCAGAGCATTCTTGGGCAGCATGCCCTTGATCGAGTGTTGGAGAATCCGCTCCGGATGCTCCTCGCGCAGTTTTGCCAGATTGGTAGACTTCAGGCTGCCGATATAACCGGTGTGGTGGTGGTACATTTTTTCGTTTTCCTTGTTACCGGTAACGCGAATTTTCTCAGCGTTAATGACGATAATGTAATCTCCGGTGTCGACATGGGGTGTATATTCCGGCTTGTGCTTGCCACGCAGACGACGCGCGACTTCGGTCGACAGCCGACCCAGCACCTTGTCGGTGGCATCGATGACGTACCAGTCACGTTTTACCGACTCTGGTTTTGCGCTGAAGGTTTTCATAAAAATTCCTGCTTGCAGCCGTTAAGGCTTTGACTTCTATAACAAAGGGCGCGAATACTAACGGATAAACAAGGGCGCGAATACTAACGGATAAACAGGCGCTTTACAAGCCGCAAAACTCCGTTTTCAAGGGATATTTGACGGCTTGGCAAAATATCCGATTTTAATCGATAATAGGCTTCCCCGAGTCACGAATCTAGCGCCTTTTCAGGAGACACCATGCGCCGATTGAACCTGACCGACCGCTTACTCGACGAACTTCAGCACGGACTTGGCACTTGCCATCTGCGCCCGCCCGCGGCCGCGCGCGCCTATCCGGCCGAGGGGCTCGAGGCGACGGATTTATCCGACCGCGAACAGGCCCGGGTGGCCGGACTGATGCGCGTCAACAACGCCGGCGAAGTCGCCGCCCAGGGCTTATATCGCGGTCAGGCCCTGACCGCGGATAAACAAGCCCACTGCGCCGCGATGACGGCGGCAGCGGAAGAAGAAAACGAGCACCTCAACTGGTGCCAGCGCCGCCTGTCCGAGCTCGGTGAGCGCCGCAGCCTGCTGGACGGTTTTTGGTATTGGGGCGCTTTCAGCATCGGTGCGCTGGCGGGCGCGGCCGGCGACAAGTGGAGTCTCGGATTTGTCAAGGAAACCGAACAGCAAGTCTGCGCCCACCTCGACCGTCATCTGGAACGCCTGCCCGAGCAGGATCGGCGTAGCCGTGCCATCCTCAGCGCGATGCGCGCGGATGAGTCACGCCACGCCACCAACGCCGCCGAGGCCGGTGCCGCCGAGCTGCCGCAACCGGTGAAAACGGCGATGGCCCTGGTTAGCAAGATCATGACCTTCAGCGCCTACCGAATTTAACCAGTTGCCGTATTCCGTGGATAGAATACCGCCCCGCTTCCGCTCTGGCGGATTTAGAGGCTAACGATTTCGAAATCGTGGGAGACTTCGGCGGCTTGTTCCAGCATTTTTGAAGCCGAGCAATATTTATCTGCCGACAGGGCGACCGCTTTCCCGACCTTGCCCGCATCCAGCGCCTTGCCGCTGACGATGAAATGCACGTGTATCTTAGTGAATACCCTGGGTATTTCCGCTGCGCGTTCGGCTTCGATAACCACCTCGCAATCGGCTATTTGCTGGCGCGACTTGTGCAATATCGACACCACATCGAAGGCGGTACAGCCGCCCAACCCCAGTAATAGCATCTCCATCGGGCGCACGCCGAGATCGCGACCGCCCGCCTCGGGCGCGCCATCCATCACCACCGAGTGACCACTGCCTGATTCGCCGACAAAGGACATGTGATCCAGCCATTTTACTCTACATTTCATGGTTTTAACCTATTGCTGTTGAAATGCCGTTTTTATGCTATGTTTAAGTATTGTGAGATCAGAAAGTTTAAAAATGTCAGTTAACCCGATCACAAAAGTCGTGCCTCGGCAGAATCCGGCCCTGGACAATTTCCTGCATCACTGCCACGCCAGGAAGTATGCCTCGCGCAGTACCATTATTCATGCGGGAGACGATTCCGAGACGCTGTACTATATCATTGACGGTTCGGTCAGCGTAGTCATCGAAGACGAGGATTGTAACGAAATTGTGCTCGCTTACCTGAACCCGGGTGATTTCTTCGGCGAGATGGGTCTGTTCGAGGAAGACACCAAGCGCAGCGCCTGGGTTAACACGCGGACCGCATGCGAGGTTGCTGAAATTCATTACAACCAGTTCATGCAACTGGCCAAGGAAACGCCGGAAATTCTGTTTCAGTTGTCGTCCCAGCTGGCTAGCCGCCTGCGCAATACCAGCCGCAAGGTCAGTAATCTCGCTTTTATGGACGTTACCGGACGCGTGGCTCGCACGCTGCTCGATTTGGCGCGCGAACCCGACGCCATCACCCATCCCGACGGGATGCAGATCAAGATCACGCGTCAGGAAATTGCCAAAATCGTCGGCTGCTCGCGCGAAATGGCCGGCCGGGTCATGAAAACGCTAGAAGAAGATGGCCTGATTACCGCCCACGGCAAAACCATCGTCGTTTTCGGCACCCGCTAACGCCACCGACCATTCCAGTCATTCTGAGCAATAATTCTGGGTCAGAGTAAAAACTCTGTAAAGTTTTTACTCTGACCCAGAATTATTCAGAAGATCAGAAACCGAATAGCTCCTTGAGACCTTGCCCCGGGTCGGGTTTGCGCATCAAGGCTTCGCCCACCAGAAAAGCGTGCACTTCGTGCCGCTGCATCAGCGCGACATCTTCGCGGGTATGAATTCCACTTTCGGTAACCACGAGACAACCCGCGGGAATCAAGTCCAGCAATTCGATCGTGGTTTCGAGACGGGTATCGAAGCTGCGCAAGTCGCGATTGTTGATGCCGATCAGTTCCAGCTCGAGATGTAGCGCGCGCGCAAGCTCGGCACGATCATGCACCTCGACCAGCACGTCCATGCCGAGCGACCGCGCCTGAGCAGCCAACTGCGCCAGCATCCCATCTTCGAGCGCAGCCACGATTAGCAGAATGCAATCGGCGCCGATGGCGCGAGCTTCGATCACCTGATAGGGGTCGACGATAAAATCTTTGCGTATTACCGGCAGTTCACAGGCTGTGCGTGCGGCAATCAGGTAATCCTCGTGGCCCTGAAAAAAATCCTGATCGGTCAATACCGACAGGCAACTGGCGCCGCCTGCCTGGTATGACTTTGCGATTGCGACCGGATCGAAATTTTCGCGGATAATGCCTTTGCTCGGCGACGCTTTTTTGATTTCGGCGATGACCGCGGGACTACCCTGCTGAACCCGTGACTGCAGCGCGGCCACGAAGCCTCGCGGTTTGGAGGCCCGAGCGGCCAATCGCTGCTGCTCGGAGAGCGATATTTGCAGCCGGCGCGATTCGATTTCCTGCCGCTTGCGCGCCAGAATTTTATTTAGAATATCGGGACGCGCGGCAGACATCAGGCATTGCTCTCGGCCACCAGATTATCGAGCACCTCGGCCGCCTTGCCGCTTTTGATCGCGCTGGCCGCAACTTCGATACCGGCAGCCAGCGAATCCGCACAGCCCGCAACATAGATCGCTGCGCCCGCATTGAGGCACACGATATCTCGTGCCGCTCCGGGCTGACCGGCAAACACAGCGCGAATCATCGCCAGGCTTTCTTCGGCCGAAGCGACCCGCAGCGTATCGAGCGACGCGGTTTCCATGCCGAAATCGGTTGGTGTAATGCGGTAGCTGCTGACTTCGCCATCCTTGAGCTCGGCCACCCGGGTCGGCGCCGAGATACTGATTTCATCCATGCCGTCCTCGGCATGCACGACCATTACGTGGCGACTGCCAAGCTGCTGCAATACGTTGGCCATCAGCTCGACCAGATCCGGGTGGAACACGCCGATGACTTGATTGGGCGCGCCGGCCGGATTGGTCAACGGCCCCAGCACGTTGAAGAGGGTGCGCACCGCCAATTCCTTGCGCGCGCCGATCGCGTGTTTCATCGCGCCGTGATGGGCCGGAGCGAACATGAAACCCACACCGACACGTTCGATGCACGCGCCAACCTTGGCGGGTGTAATATCCAGCTTTACGCCAGCGGCTTCGAGTACATCGGCGCTGCCGGAGTTGCTGGTCATGGAGCGGTTGCCGTGCTTCGCGACTCGCGCTCCGGCCGCCGCGGCCACCAGTGCGCTGGCGGTCGAAATATTGAAACTGCCGGAAGAGTCTCCGCCCGTTCCCGCGGTATCCACGAGATGTTCTGGATCGACATCCACCCGAGTCGCCAGCTCGCGCATGACCCGGGCGGCGGCCGAGATTTCATCGACGCTTTCGCCCTTCATATGCAAGCCCACGAGAAATCCGCCGATTTGCGAGGGCGTGCATTCGCCGGTCATAATTTGCCGCATCACTGTTGTCATTTCATCGCCGCTCAGATCCTGGCGAGCGATCATCGCCTTAATCGCTGTCTGAATGTCCATTGCGCCCTCTATGTAATGCTCTGATTAAGAAAATTCTGCAGCAGCTTATGCCCATTATCGGTCAATATCGACTCGGGGTGATATTGCACCCCTTCGATCGGCATCTCATTGTGCCGCAGGCCCATAATTTCGTCGATCTGGCCGCTCTCATTCTGGGTCCATGCGGTAAGCTCCAGGCATTCGGGCATCGAATCTTTTGCGATCACCAGCGAGTGATAACGGGTTGCAATAAAAGGATTGCTAATGCCCTCGAATACACCAACCCCGGTATGGAACACCGGCGAAGTCTTGCCATGCATGATTTGTGCGGCATGCACGATTTTTCCGCCGAATACCTGTCCGATGCTTTGATGCCCCAAACAAACACCGAGTATCGGTTTGCGACCCGCCAAGGCTTCGATCGCGGCCATCGATATACCGGCCTCGTTCGGGGTACAGGGTCCCGGTGACAGCATGACATGACTGGCATCCGACGCCAGAATTTGATCGACGCCGATTTGATCATTGCGCACCACTTCGACCGCGGCGTCGAGTTCACCGAGATATTGCACCAGGTTGTAAGTGAACGAGTCGTAGTTATCTATCATCAAGACTTTCATGACTCCTCCCCGGTCGCACAGGGGTCGCGCGACGGCAAGCCCGCCTCGGCCAGCGCGACTGCGCGAAATATCGCACGCCCTTTGTTCATGGTTTCAGCCCATTCATTTTCGGGCACCGAATCATAGACGATACCGGCGCCTGCCTGGATATAAAGCCGGTCATCCTTGATCACCGCGGTGCGAATTGCGATTGCGGTATCCATATTTCCGCTCCAGGAGATATAACCCACCGCGCCGGAATAAATACCGCGCTTCACCGGTTCCAGTTCGTCGATAATCTGCATCGCCCTGATCTTGGGCGCCCCCGATACCGTGCCGGCGGGAAAGGTCGCGCGCAATACGTCGAAGGCCGACATCTCGGGATTGATTTTGCCTTCGACGTTGGAAACGATATGCATCACGTGCGAGTAGCGTTCGACAATCATTTTTTCGGTCAAGCTGACGCTGCCGATCTGGCTGACCCGGCCTGCGTCGTTGCGGCCGAGGTCGATAAGCATTAGGTGTTCGGCGAGTTCCTTGGGATCGTTGAGTAATTCGCGTTCGAGTTCCAGGTCGTCGTCAGGCGTTTTGCCCCGAGGTCGCGTACCGGCGATCGGTCGTACCGTAACTGCCTCGTCCTCGAGCCGCACCAGGATTTCCGGGGACGAGCCAACCACGTGATGGTCGCCGAGGTTGAGATAGTAGAGATAAGGCGACGGATTTAGACTACGCAGCGCCCGGTATAAATCGACCGGCGCCGCGCGGTAGGGAATCGATAAGCGCTGCGACAAAACAATCTGCATCGCGTCGCCGTCGATAATGTACTGGCGCGCCTTGTCCACCGCATCCTCGAAGCCTTGCCGGGTAAACTCGGAAGTAAAGTCCTGCTCGCTGACGACATGTTCCGAGGCGCGTGGATTGTCATCCAGGCGCACCGATTTGAGCTTGACCTCGAGCTCGTCGAGCTGGCGCTGACCCTCATGCCAGGCGTCCTCTGCCACAGGCTCTACGTGTACGATTAAAAACATGCGCGAGGACAGATTGTCGAAAACCACCAGCTTATCGCTCTGCATTAACAGGATATCGGGCGTCTTGTGTTGGTCGGGATTGGGGCAGTGCGCAAGTTTCGGCTCGATATAACGAATCGTATCGTAACCGAAATAGCCAACCAGTCCGCCATGGAATTTGGGCAGGCAATCCGCTTCGGCCACCTTGAAATATGCCAGATAATCCTCGATGAAGTCGAGTGGATCGTGGCATTCTTTATCGCTCGCGACCTGGCCGTCGACTTCGAGCAAGACACGTTTGCCGAACACCTTAATCGAGGTGCTGCAAGCCATGCCGATAATCGAGTAACGTCCCCATTTTTCGCCACCTTGGACCGATTCGAACAGGTAGCTGTAAGGCTCGTCGGCCAGTTTTAAATAGGCGCTTAATGGGGTATCGAGGTCGGCGAAAATTTCACGCACCAATGGGATGCGGTTGTAATCACGCCTGATTTTATTGAATTGCTTGAGCTTCATGGATGACTCGGTAAACGGTTGAACAGAAAAAAATAAAAGGAACGGCAGCTTGCGATTATCATCGCCAGCTTAGGGCGGCCTCAATTTTCTGTAAGCGTTCTTGAGTCATCGGATAGATACGAATACAAACGGTCAGGCGACAGAATCTATCACAGCAATCCAGGCAAGGCCATGACTAATTACAACAAGCTTGGGCAGCGCTGAACAATTCATCCTGAATTGTCAGAGCACGGAGAAACGAATATACAAATTCGTTTCTCCTTGATTTTTCAATGACGCAAGACATTGAAAAATCAAGGCAGATGCATGTACCGCGAATACTCTGAAAAGATCAAAGTCTCCCTAGATCGAGCCTGCGCGTTCAAGTTCGCTGCGCATTTGTCGCAGAATGCTGTCATAACGATTCGGATCGTCGGGGTGGGCGCAACCGAAAATTCCGGAACCGGAAACGAAGGTATCGGCGCCGGCGGCCGCGATTTCGGCTATATTATCGAATTTGACGCCGCCGTCGATTTCAAGCCGGATATCGTGACCCGATTCATCGATAATACGGCGCGCGCTGCGCAGCTTATCGAGCGTCGCCGGAATGAAGCTCTGCCCGCCGAAACCCGGATTTACCGACATCAGTAAAATCATGTCGACCTTGTCGATAACGTGTTCGAGGTAGCTTAGCGGCGTGGCCGGATTAAATACCAGGCCCGAACGGCAGCCGCTCTCGCGAATCAGCGACAAACTGCGATCGATATGCTCGGACGCTTCCGGATGAAAGGTGATGTAACTGGCGCCGGCACTAATAAAGTCGGGGATAATTCGATCCACCGGCTTGACCATCAAGTGCACATCGATCGGTGCTTCGACACCGTGTTTGCGTAAGGCTTCGCACACCAGCGGCCCAATGGTAAGGTTAGGTACATAGTGATTATCCATCACGTCGAAATGCACGATATCGGCACCCGCGGCGAGCACATTATCGACTTCTTCACCGAGTCGCGCGAAATCGGCCGACAGGATCGAGGGGGCTATCTGGTAATCGGTCATAATAATTCCTGGGTGCAAGTGGCAGGCAATTTACACCATATCGCCGCCGATTTCAGCCTGGTCAAAATGGATAACCGGCACTAACCCATATGAGCCCGGGTTACACAATGCTGCTAAACTGGCGCGCACCGATTCCGGAGTACATCAGGTGTCTGCAGAATCACAGCTAATGCAGGAGATAGCGGCGTTACAACATGAATTACGACGCGTTGCGGAGGCACTGGAACGTAATCGCAGCCGGCAACTCGAACGGCGTGCGCGACAGCTACGCGACAATATCGCGCTGTGCGAACGCGACTTGAAGCAGACAATTCAAAGCTCAAGCATCCGATCATCCGAAACCTAGCGGCTTGTATGTTAGCTATAAACCCGGCGGCTAAAGCGGGCTTAGTCTAGGCCGACGAAAATCGCTTATGCCTGCTCGGATTTCGAATTCCCGGCCTGGCATTTGCCGGCGACCGGTTTTATGCTAGTCGACTTGTCACGCAGCCCAATCGGAGAGCAGGCCGTGTCTCACAATACCGTCGCCGAAAACCAGCGCCGCCATCGCCTGGATGATGATGAACAGCGCTGGCTGTTCGGTTACGGCTCGCTGATCTATCTGGTCGATTTCCCTTATCTGGAATCCAGGCCGGCGAGTATTCGCGGCTGGAGCCGGCGCTTCTGGCAGGGATCGCACGATCACCGCGGCACCGCGCATAATCCGGGTCGCGTGGTGACCCTGATCGAAGACCCGGGCGCCGTCTGCGGTGGGCTCGCATATTTAATCGAGGCGCCGGTTTTCAGACAACTCGACGAGCGTGAAAAAAACGGCTACCTGCGTGTGGCCACCGAGATGACTTTCGCCGACGGTTCGCAGGCTAACGGCCTGACCTACATCGCCGCCCCCGCCAACGAAGCCTATCTCGGCGCCGCCAGCGAATCCGAGATCGCCCGTCACATCCTTGCCGCCGCGGGCCCCAGCGGCCCCAATGACGAATACCTGCTGCAATTGGCAGAGGCGTTACGCCGGCTGGGACTGCACGACCAGCATGTATTCGATATCGAATCCCATATTCTTAAATCAAAGCGGCAATAATGTCGGTCGGCGGGAATCAGCCGCGATCGCAGTACAGCGGGTAACCGATCGGAAAAGAGGCGCGATCGATACGGATGGCGCCATAAGCGCACACCGCTAGCTGACGGGACAGCCGGCAATGCCGCCGCGGTGAGGGTTATTTCAGGCTGCCGATATAATCACCCAGGTTGTCGATGTCCGTATCGCTCAGCCCCGCCGCCATCGCATTCATGACCGCATTTTTGCGCGCACCGCTGCGGAATTCGGTCAGGCTTTTACGAATATAGTCGCCCTTCCTGCCTTTGAGCGTGGGATAGGTGGTTACGCTGCTTACCCCGCCGGCGCCATGGCAACCGATGCAGCCCCGGGATGCATAGGTCGATTGGCCGGCAGCGACATCCGCCTGCACGGTTGTGCTGAAGATCGCCACCGCGGCAAACAACAAACTAAAAACCAATCGCATAAAACCGAGCTCCCAGGTAGTAATCTCGATATCACCATAAGATAATGGCGCCTTGAAAACCGCGTCATTGTTGCAAAGCCATATATCGATGTAAAGCCGTGGCCAGCATAGCAAACAGGGCTGAATCCGTGCTTAATGATTTAAACCGATACAACCGGAAAATTCGCCAAGACTTGAAAATCGAGTACCGGGGACTCGAGTTTTACACCACCTGGGGTCTGTTTTCCCCGCGCGCCATCGACGACGGCTCGCGCCTGCTGCTCGATTACCTCGAACTGGAAACGGGTGACGACTGCCTCGATCTCGGCTGCGGTTACGGCGTGCTGGGCCTGCAGATGGCGAAACTTGCCGTGGATGGCCATACACTGATGGTCGACAAGGATTTCGTCGCCGTCGATTACGCCGAGCGTAACCGCCGACACAACGGGATCGAGAATGCGAGCTGCCTGTTGAGTAACGGCTTCGACCAAATCCCGGCGCAGCAATTCGACATCATCGTGTCGAATATCCCGGCCAAGGTCGGCAAGGAAATGTTATACATTTACCTGTTCGATGCGCTCGACTACCTGAAACCCGGCGGGTCGTTTTACATCGTCACGATTACCGGCCTGCGGCAGTTTTTCAAACGCGGTTTCAACGAAGTTTTCGGGCACTACGAAAAAATCAAACAGGGCAAGACTTACACCGTCGCCCGCGGCATCAAGCAATAACCCGCATTCGGCAGAGGATCCGAAAAAGCGCTTACGAACGGCCGCTACCGGCGGCGGTTTCGGCGTTACCGGTCGGCTCCTGGATACTCGGTTCGGTCCAGAATTGTGCGCAGGTCTTCGAGCAGCGACAGGGCGTCATCGCGCGTTGCACCGAGGCAGTTGACGTGCCCCATCTTACGCCCCGGGCGCGCCTCGGCTTTGCCGTAGAGATGCAGTTTGGCATGCTCCAGTTGCAACAGCGCATCCCAATCGGGAAGACCGTTGCGCGGCCAGATATCGCCCATCAGATTCCACATCACCACCGGGCTGTGTTGGTGGCAGGAGCCCGCCGGCAAATCGCATACCATGCGCACCTGTTGCTCGAATTGCGAAGTTTCGCAGGCGTCGAGCGTATAGTGACCCGAGTTATGCGGCCGCGGCGCCATTTCGTTAACCAGCACACGCCGGTCGCCTGAAATAAAAAACTCGACCGCGAGCACTCCGCAGTAATCGAGCCCGTGCGCGATGCGTGTGGCCGCGTCGATCGCTTCGTCGGCAAGCTTCTGCGAAATTAATGCGGGTGCGATCGTCACATCGAGGATGCCGTTGCTGTGGCTGTTTTCGGCGATCGAAAAACAGCTAACTTGACCCGCTAGCGAGCGGCACAACACCACCGATACCTCGCGCTCCAACTCGATAAGCTGCTCCAGCACGCAGGGTTTGCCACCAACCTGCTCGAAGGCCGACGCCAGCGCGTCGAAATTCTCGCACAGCACCTGCCCCTTACCATCGTATCCCAACATTGCGGTCTTAAGTATTGCCGGGAAGCAAAACTCGCGCGCTGCGGCCAGATCATCTTCGTTTTCGATGGAGACGAACTCGACCGTATTCAAGCCCTGTGCGCGAAAGAACTGCTTCTCCAATTTGCGATGCTGCGCGATATGCAAGGCGGTCGCCGACGGACGCACCGGCACCGATTTGGCCAGGTAGGCCAGGGTTACCGCCGGAATATTTTCGAACTCAGTGGTTACTACCGCGCAATTGTGCGATAAAAAGTCGAGTGCTGCGGTATCGTCGTAATCCCTGACCAGATGCTGGCTGGCCAGTCCGCCGGCAGGACTGTTCGGGTCCGGGTCGAGCACGATGACCTCGTATCCCAGGGTTCTAGCCGCGATTACGAACATGCGTCCGAGCTGCCCGCCACCGAGCATGCCGAGTGTACTGCCAGGAAGAATCGACATATTAGGGCCGGTTAAACCTAGGGAGCCGGCGGCAGTGTCATATCGAAAACCGCACTGCGCTGGCGATCACGGAACTCGGCCAGCAACCGGGCCAGCTCGCTATCGGTATTGGCCAGCATCGATACGGCGAACAGGGCTGCATTGATCGCGCCGGCTTTACCGATGGCAAAGGTCGCGACCGGTACACCTTTCGGCATTTGCACGATGGAATAAAGCGAATCCTGCCCCTGCAGGTGCTCGGTCGGAACTGGCACGCCCAGCACCGGCAGCGTGGTATTGGCGGCCAGCATGCCGGGCAGGTGCGCGGCGCCGCCCGCACCGGCGATAATACAGTCGATACCATCGGCCGCGGCGCACTTGGCGAAATCTGCCAGTAGATCGGGAGTCCGGTGTGCCGATACGACCCGCGCTTGATACTCGACACCGAATTGCTCGAGGGTTTCGGTTGCATGCTGCATTACCGGCCAATCGCTGGTACTGCCCATAACCACCGCTACTTTAGCTTTCATATCTCGCCACCCACCGCTGAGGACTGCGCCATTACCTGCTCCGGGTTATCCCAAAAAAGCGGGTGATTATAGCGCGATTCGGTTTAAAAAATTAGCCCTGAAATGAAGGTTCCGAGCAAACGGCATGTTATGATGCGCGGCCTGTAAATCCTGGAATCGGAAATGAACAGCGACGCCATTTTTGAAACCCATATCGACAACCTCGAATTGATCGGGCGCGGTAAGGTAAGGGATATTTACGGCATCGATTCGGACCACATGCTAATTGTCACCACGGATCGATTTTCCGCCTTCGACGTCGTGTTTGACGATCCGATTCCGCACAAAGGAGAACTACTAACCGAGGTCTCGAACTTTTGGTTTGATCGAACCGCCGGCTTAATCACCAATCATTTGAGCGAACTGGATTTGCGCGACTATGTCAGCGCGGACGATTACCGACGGCTGCGAGCCCGTTCGATCATCGTCAGGCGCCTCAAGACTCTGCCGGTCGAAGCGATTGTGCGCGGTTACATTATCGGATCCGGCTGGAAAGATTACCAGGCGAGCGGCGCGATCTGCGGCATCGAACTGCCGGCCGGCTTGCAACAGGCGGCGCAGCTTCCCGAACCGATTTTCACGCCATCCACTAAAGCCGAGGTCGGCGACCACGATATCAACGTAAGCCTCGACCAGGTCGTCGCCAAAATCGGCGCCGATAAGACCAATGCAATTCGGGAAAAGAGCATTCAGCTCTACCGGCAAGCCGCCGATTATGCGCGCGCGCGCGGCATCATTATCGCCGACACCAAGTTCGAATTCGGTGTCGACGCCAATGACGAACTGGTATTGATCGATGAAATCCTGACCCCCGATTCGTCGCGTTACTGGCCGGCCGACGAATATCGCGCCGGCATCAGCCCGCCCAGTTACGACAAACAGTTCGTGCGCGATTTCCTGGAGACGCTCGACTGGGACAAAACCCCGCCGGCGCCAAAATTGCCGGACGAGGTAGTCGAAAAAACCATGCAAAAGTATCGGCAGGTACGCGATATCCTGCTCGATTGACGAACGCCGTCCGGCAAGCTGCGGGCATATCGCGCGAATACCGGGTCGACGCCAACAGCTGCTAGAATTCGGCTCATTTGAATAGGGAACCCGAATCATGTTCAAATCTATCGGCACGACATTAATCACCGGTTTTTTCACTTTGCTGCCGGTCGTACTAACGATTTATCTGCTGTACTGGATGGCGGTTACCTCCGAGCAAATCATGGGCGACGCCCTGCGCTACCTGCTGCCCAGGGTAGCCTATTTCCCTGGAATGGGGACTATCGCCGGTCTAGTCATCGTGTTCTTCGTCGGACTGCTGATGAAGGCGGTACTGGTGCGGCAGCTGTTCGCCCTAGGCGAAAACCTGCTCTATCACTTGCCGATCATCAAGACCGTGTATCGCGCGATCCGCGATCTGTTCGACTTCTTTTCCCCCAAAAAGGAGAGCTTCGGTCGCGTCGTAATTGTGAAGATCGCAAATCTGGAAATCATCGGTTTTGTCACCCAGGAAGATCCGCAGCGTTTGCCGGAAGCGTTTCGCGATCGCGACTGCGTGCTGGTCTACTTGCCGATGAGCTACATGATCGGCGGGTATACCCTATTGGTACCGAGCTCGGATATCCGCCCCTGCAAGATGAGTATGGACGAGGCGATGCGCTTCGCGCTAACCGCCGGCATTACCGGCAAGGACACCGATAGCGCCAAACCCTCGGTTGAAAACGCATGAAAGCGATGATTCTCGAACAGCCCGGCAGCCCGTTGAAAGCGGTGGAAATGCCCGACCCCGAACCTGGTCCGGGGCAGATCCAGGTGGCGATTTCGGCCTGCGGGGTATGCCGCACCGACCTGCACGTCGTCGACGGCGATCTGACCGAACCCAAACTGCCGATTATTCCGGGGCACGAAATTGTCGGCGAGATCAGCGCGCTAGGTGCGGGGGTCGAAGGCTTCAAAGCCGGAGATCGGGTCGGTATCCCATGGCTCGGCCATACCTGTGGCAGCTGCGGCTATTGCCGCTCGAACGCGGAAAACCTGTGCGACGAACCCGGATTTACCGGTTATCAAATCGACGGCGGCTATGCCGATATGACCGTGGCCGATGCGCGTTTCTGTTTCCCTTTAGGGGGCGAAAATACCGCTGCCGCACTCGCGCCGCTATTATGCGCGGGTTTGATCGGCTACCGCTCGCTGGTGATGGCCGGCGCCGAATCGAAACGCTTGGGCATTTTCGGCTTCGGCGCGGCGGCGCATATCGTCGCCCAGGTAGCGCGTTGTCAGCAGCGCGAAATCTATGCCTTTACCAGCCCCGGCGATACCGCGGCGCAGCAGTTTGCCTTGGATTTGGGCGCGGTCTGGGCGGGTGATTCGGATCAGGCGGGTCCGGTCGAACTCGATGCGGCAATCATCTTCGCCCCGGTCGGACCGCTGGTTCCGACGGCATTAGGGGCGGTACGTAAAGGCGGCATTGTGGTCTGCGGCGGCATCCACATGTCCGATATCCCGAGTTTTCCCTACAGCCTCCTATGGGGCGAACGCGTACTGCGTTCGGTCGCGAACTTGACGCGCCAGGATGCAATCGACTTTCTCGCACTGGCGCCCAAGCTGCCGGTGCAAACCCAGATCGAAACCTTCCCCTTGATCGAGGCGAACGCGGCGCTGCAGGCCTTGCGCAGCGGTCAACTGACCGGTGCCGCGGTATTGATTCCCTGAGCTCGGTTGTGGCGGCACGAAGATTAAAGCTCGATCAATATGCGGTTTGCCGTTGCTGATCGGTATTTTTAGGGGTGGCTGCGGCAAGCCCGCCTATTACGCCGATTTACCTCGCGAGGACGTCGCAAAGACGCCGTTGCGGGATGCACAAAGCAGTCTGCGGTTACCGCGCATCGGGGCAAGAACCGCGCAGACGCAGTTAACACTCGGTAAAAGCGGGCTAGAAGTAATAAGCCATTTCCAGCAGCATGAAATCGTCCTGTGCGAAGGCGGCGAGCAGGTCGTCATCGTCGATATTGGTAAAGGTTTGCAGCTCGAGCGTGCCCTTCCAGCTGGCGCCGAAACGGCGATTGCCTTCGACGCGAAAAGTACGGCTTCCGTTTTCGGTATCGATGACGAAGCCGGCTAAAATTTCACTCGACTGGGCATCGTTGAAAGCGAAGCGGGTGCCGAGAAAAACATCGTTGTCGAAGATGCCGGCTTCCCCCTCGGGGCGGTCGTCCGCCGAATACTCGAGCAGCATGCCGAGATCCACCGCCGTTTGCATGATGCCGTAAAAGGTATATTCGAAACCCGCGGTATAAGCACTGTAGTCGTTCGACTCGGCGGCGCGGCGGATGAATTCGAGACGCCAGATCCAGTCCTCGGAAATCAACTGGGCATCGACACCGAGTTGCGCCATCTGCTCATAAAACGGAATCAGCACAGGCGCGCCATCGTCGTCTAAACCCGGCAACAGTAGCGGTTCGCGGCTGGTGCCCTTGAACCAGGAAACCCCGAGATCGAGGTCGCCATAGGTTTGCGAAAATCTCAGTGCATAATCGATATGCGAATCTTGTTGCGAGGATTCGTAATCCGCCTGATCGGTATCGACCACCAGCGGCGTTCGCAGCCGTCCCTCGCGCTCCTGGAAGGTTCTTTCGCGAAACCCCGGCAGTACCAGCAGATCGATAACACCCCAGTCCTGGTATCTTTTGAGATGAACCATCGGCTGCCCGAGCTTGTCTTCACCGTCGATGCCTTCGACTTGGTCGATCTGATTGATCACGTCTACCAGGTGCTGCGATTCGGTAACGCCCCAGAACATGGTATTGACGCCGACCCGCCATTCGCTGTCACCGTCGACATGCAGCCATAAGGCTTCGCGCACATCGGCATGCTCGCGGCCCGCATCCTCGTTATCGGCGCGCAAAAACAACTCCAGGCTCCATAAATCGTCACCGTTATTCCACTCACCATCCAGTTTCGGCTTGAAGGAAAAGGTCAGGTTATCGTCGAACTGATCGTCGAATTGCGGCGCTTGGCCGAAGCTTTGCAATTCGAGCGCGACATTGCCGGAGAATTCGGCCCGCGCCGACGTGCTCAGTAACAGCGCAGCGAAACAGGCTAACGCCGGGCGCATTTTACTTGATTCGTTTCAGCGTCTGCGAACGGAAGTCGCGCTCGGTGAGGCCGGTCTTGAACTGGTAATCCCGCCACTCCAGCAAAGTACTCTTACCGGTTTGATGATTGACCATATCCATGGTGCCGGGGCGCCAGTAGTGACCGAGATACTGCTGGAAGTCACCCGCGACCAGGGTTTTCAGTAGCGACTTTTTACGATCGTAAAATTCCGCCTTGACCAAGCGGTAACCCGCGGTGTCGATCCAGGCAATCTGCCGGGTATAACCCGAAAACTTGTAGGCCGGGTAGCGTTCGATGACGTAACAGCTCAACTCGCCGCAGGGTTCGTCACGCAGGTACTTGTAGGTGTATTTTTCGACTTCCTGGGAACCGAGGTCTTCGAAGGCGAAAGTGGAACCCATGAACGGCCCCGACTTGTTGCGCGAACTAATGCGTTTGACTTTTTTTAACGCCGGCAGGTAAAGCCATTGGTCGTCGGGTTCGAGGCCGTGCGAATAAGTCAGCATCTTGGTGCCCTTGACATCGGCCGGTTCGTCGAAGATCGAGAGGCTCTTATCGCCGTCGGCTTCGACCTCCAGCGTGCGGATACGGATCTGCCGTTTCGAAGTCTGCCCCGATTTGTTTTTCAGGGTCATGACCATATTCGCCGTGAAATCGGTAAAACCCTGGTCGTAAGCCTTGGCCGCCGTCGCAATTTCGAGGCCCTTTTCTTGGGCGCTCTGCGCGAGTGCGGCAGCCGGCAGCGCAAGGCCCAGCAATAATAGCGGGAATTTAAGCTTATTCATTGGTCTGCTCCTTGCCGCTAAACGCGGCGCTGGATTGTTCTCCGGCCTCGGTGGCGGCGCCAGGACCGCGATCGAGGGCCATCAACAAAGGCGGTAACAATAGAAAATCGGCGATGATGGCGAACAAGATGGTCACCGCGGTCATGAATGCCATTTGCGAATTCAGCACAAAAGCGGAAAACATCAACACGGTGAAACCCACGATCAGCACGGACGATGTCGCCACCAGCGCGAGGCCGACCGTGTCGAAGGCATAGCGCACCGCATCCGGCGCATCGAGCCCTTTTTCGCGCCGCGCCCGCAAGTACTTGCTGAGGAAGTGCACCGAATCGTCGACGACGATACCGAGCGTCATGCCGGTGACCACCGAAAGAGCCAGCCCGACCTGTCCAACTGCGATGCCCCAGGCGCCGAAGGCGAGCGCTGCCGGAATCAAGTTCGGAATCAGGCTGAGTAAACCGATCTTGAAAGAACGCAGCGCAACAATCAGGATCATCGAAATCAGTATCAATGCGATTGTGGTGCCCAGCAACATGCTCTTGATGTTGCGCTCGCCGATATGGCTGAACATGATGGTCGGGCTCGCGCCCTCATTATGCATGTTTTCGGGTGTATTGCCGACTAACCACTGCTGCGCGCGCCGTTCCAGCGCGAGCACGGTTTTGGTCGTCATGTTGTGCAACATGACGGTCATGCGCGTCGCCGACTTGTCGATATTGAGCTGATTATTCAGGTCGAGACCGTATGGCAGCGACATTTCGTAGAGCAGTAGGTACTGCGCGGCTAGCTCTCGCTCCTCGGGCAAACGGTACCAGTCCGGATCGTCACCGTGCATACTCTTGTTGAGGCGCTTGAAGGTATCGGCGATTACGTTGACGTGGACGACTTCCGGTTGCGCGCGAAACCAATTGGCGAAGTTCTCGACATGTTGCTGAAAATCGGGATCACTGACACCGCCATCGCGGCCCGACTCCAGCGAATAATCGACCAGGTAGAGACCGCTTAGGTTTTCGTTGGCGAAATCGGCGTCTCGGCGAAACTCGATGCGTTCGCTGAAGTACTTGACAAAATTGTCGTTGAGCTCGTTTTGCGGAATAAATGCGATCAGCGCCAGGCAGGCGAGGCTCATGCCGACGAGCAACTTGCCGCGTTTGGCGATGACGAATTCGGCGAACTTCGCCATTAGACGGCTGGAGCGGCCGATGGCGACCTTGTCGGTACCCGGCAGCAACATCATCGCCGCGGGCAGGAAGGTCACGCTCAGCACGAACGCAATCATGACACCCATGGCGACGATGTTACCGAGATCGTGGAACGGTGGCGCATCGGAAAAGTTCATACTCATGAAACCGATCGCGGTAGTAACACTCGTCAAGAATATCGGCTGGAAGTTGATGCGGATACTATCGACCATCGCTTCCTCGCGCGGCTCCCCCTTTTGCCGCATCAGCAGGTAATTCATCAGCACGTGCACACTATCGGCAATCGCCATGGTCGGGATAATCATGATCGCGGAAAAGGACGGCGGCGTCAGTTCGATGCCGAACCAAAATGCCAGGCCCAGCGCGCCGATAATCGAGAATATAATGATGGCGAAGGCGGCGAGCGTACCGAACCAACGCTTGACCCAGAGGAAGAGTATGATCATGAACAACGCGAGCATGCCCGGGAAAAGAGTCGACATGTCTTGCTGGCTCGCTTCCGGGAAGGCCTGGTTCATCATCGAGATTCCGGTCAGCTTAACCTCGATACCCGGGAACCTCTGGCGGAACTCGGCACGCAATTCGCGCACGAAGGCGACCACTTGCGGGTTTTCGGTAATTTGATCGATCCCCGGCAATTCGATAGTGATATTAACCCCGGTGACGTGCGCCCTAGGCGACACCAGTCGATTCACCAGCACCGGCTCCTTAAGCGCAATGCCGCGAATACGCAACAGGTCGTCGTCGCTTAACTGCTCCGGTTCGTAGGCCAGGTCCTCGACCAGCAAATCATCGCCCTCGGCCGAGGTATGCTGGTAGTTGGTCAGCGAATCGACACGCGTCGAAAATGGGGTTTCCCAGGCACGCTCGGTCAACCAGGCTACTGCCGTCAGCGTTTTGGAGGTAAACACCTGTCCATCCTCGGGTGCGAGTACGAACATGACGTTGTCATTCTTGGAATAGGTATCCTGCAGGTTTTCGAATGCCACCAGCTGAGGGTTGTCTTCACCGAAAAACACGCGGTAGTCGTTAGTAAAGGCAAAATGCTGGAGACCGGACCCCATCGCCATGATCCAGAGAATCGACAGGATTACTGTCTTCCACTTGTGGCGCAGGATAAACTCGGCGTATTTTTTTACCATTATTGACTCCCTGGTTTGGTTCTGATTAGTTGAAGCAGCTGTGTCAGGCCCTGTCCGCAGTGTTGTAGCATCTCCAGGTTTTGCGACACCTTGGCCGCGCTCAGGCAGCCCTCCATTATGGCTACGATGGTGATTGCCATAGTGTCGGGGTCGACTTCCTCGATGATTAGGCCTTCAGCCTTGCTGCTGGACAACACATCGGAGATCGATTGATGCCACTGCGAGTAAATTGCGGTCAGGCGCGTGCGGAAACCTTCATCGATTGGCGCCATTTCCTGGGCCAGAACCGAGAGCGGACAACCCAGTTCGATATCGGTCATCGAAAAACGCTCGCCGGCGTTTCGAATCAATTCGATAAAGCCTTCGATCGGGTCATCGAAATTGGCCAGCGGATGGATAAAACTTTGCTGGATTCGAGCATCGATCACTTCGTCGACGACTGCATAGCCGAGCTCGTTCTTGTCTCGAAAATGGTGGTAAAGCGCACCCTTGGTGACCCCGGTGCGCTTGAGAATATTGCTCAGGCTGGCCGACTGAAATCCATTGACATGGATTTCCTTGTAGGCCGCAAACAGGATCTTGCCGCGGGTGTCTAGTTCGGTGTCGTCCAGCGGGCGCCACCAGTAAACCTCGTTATCCGTTAAATTATTCATCAACCGCCCACATACCGATTGGTATGCTTTATAATACCGACCGGTATGTATGTCAACTGAAGTTTTGTAACGTTTTGTAACGCAAACATGACTCAGAATAAAATCAGGCGCCAGGCCTGTTTTAACTCTGACCCGAAATTATCTAAAGCGCGACGATGATTCGCACCGCGTCGAGGCGCAGCCGCGTGTGCTCCAGCGCGGCCTCGAAGTGATTCAGCTGATCCCGAAAAAACGCGATCTCGTCATCGCGCACACCGGGGTTGACTTTTTGCAGCGCGATCAAGCGTTCGATTTCGTGCCCCAGCAGATCGCGGCCGCTAGCGCGCGCGGACTCGATCAATCCCGGTACTTGCGTATCGGCAACAAGCTCGGCAAATTCGAGCATCTGCGCGAGTTCGCTTTGCCGGGCCTTGACAACTTTAATCGCGGTATCCTGGTCGACCTTTGCGACTGCCGCGTTTCCGACTCCAAATCGAAGCGCGTCGCATGATCCTGTCCGGATTCGTCGATAACGACCTTGATGCTCGTATTCGGGAAGTAACGTTCATTGTGACTGCGATAATCGTCGCTGAAGTCCATCAGAAAGTGGCACTCGGCCAACAGTGTCCCGGCCTTGACGCCCGGATAATGCATTGCGACTAACGCGGTATTACCGAATTCGCTACTCAGAATCATATCCATCGCATTGCGCACGAAGGGATGCTCCCAGGTCAGGAAATGCAAATCTTCGTTGGCGAGTGCGGCGCTGCGTTCATAGGTCACGGTCATGCCATCCTCGGGCAAACCGGGCATTTGAGTGAGCATGTTATCTCCCGGCGTAATCACCCAACGCTCCTGACCGCGAATTTCACTGTTCACGCCATAACTATCGTAGATACGTTCCATGTAATTGAACAAATCGAACTCGCGCTCGCGCTGCATGGCTTCGTCGATCAGCGCCTCGGCTACACCGGGACGACAGGAATTAATCTCGAGCAAGCGATCGCGGCCCTGCTGCAGTTCGAGTTCGAGTGCCCGGTGTAAATCGCGGCAGCGTTCGACGAAAGCATCCATCGGCAATTCGGGATCGTCGAGATATTGCTGTAACTCCTGCCGGGTTTTGAGCCAGACCTGGTGCCCGGCCGGACAGGTATGCTGGAAGGCGCCGAGCCCCTCGTGATACCAACGAAATAAAACCTGTTGCGCGCTGGCTTCGATATAGGGAACGTGGATTTTGATCACGGCGTTTTGACCGATTCGGTCGAGCCGTCCGATGCGCTGCTCGAGCAAATCCGGATTTAGCGGTAAATCATATAACACCAGGTGATGCGCAAACTGGAAGTTGCGTCCCTCGCTGCCGATTTCGGAACAGATCAATACCTGGGCGCCGTCGTCGTGGTCGGCGAACCAGGCCGCCGCACGATCGCGCTCGACCAGCGTCATACCCTCGTGGAACAGCGCGGCGCGGATGCCGAATTCCCGCTTCATATCATTAACCAACTGCTGCGCGCTATCCGATCCCGCCACGATCACCAGTACCTTACGCATGCGGTGGTCGCGTAAAAACTGCCCCAGCCAGGCGCGATACGAATCACCCTCCACCGACGGCGCCAGCTCGATGGGATGTACCTCTCGTTCCGGGAAACCCTGCACCACATGCCGCGTATTGCGAAACAGCACACGACCGGTGCCGTGCTGATCCAACAAGTCCTCCAGCTCCTGCTGTCGCTCGGATTCTTGCAGCAGGGTTTCGGCCTGTGCGGCAAGCTGCTGGTAGCCGCGCTCATCTTGCAAGAATCGATCGAGGTCGCTGAAACGATCCGGATCCAGCAGGCGTAGCCGCGCGAAATGGCTCTCCTTGCCGAGCTGTTCCGGGGTGGCCGTCAACAGCAGTAGTCCGGCTGTATTTTCCGCCAGATTTTCCACCAGCCGATACTCGTCGCTAACGGCTTGCGCCGACCACAGCAGGTGATGCGCCTCGTCGACTACCAGCAAGTCCCATTCTCCGTCGCGCGCCTGCGCCGCCCGTTCGGGATGCTGCACCAGGAAATCGAGACTGCACAATACCAGTTGTTCCGCATGAAACGGATTCTCCGCGTCATCTGGCGCCGCATCGGTTTCGGAAACGTCGAAGCGGGCGCTATCGAAGATACTGAACAGCAGATTGAAACGGCGCAGCATTTCCACCAGCCACTGGTGTACCAGCGATTCCGGGACCACGATTAACACCCGGCGCGCACGTTCGAGTAATAGCTGCTGGTGCAGTATCAATCCCGCTTCGATGGTTTTGCCGAGGCCGACTTCATCGGCCAGCAATACCCGCGGTGCGTAACGGCCCGATACTTCGTGTGCGATATACAGCTGGTGAGCGATCAGGCTGGTGCGGCTGCCGGCTAGGCCGAATACGGCTGACTGCTGCAAGTGGTTGGCGATTTCCCGCGTCTTGCAACGCAGCCTAAACCATTTATTGCGATCGATTTGCGCATTGAGCAGTCTTTCCGCGGGCTGGTTGAGTTGCAGGAAATTGCTTAAGCGGCCTTCCGGCAGGTCGACCGCGTCGCCGTGCTCATCCTCACAGCGATACAAAATCAAGCCGACGGCCTCGGTTATCTGCAGCACCTGCAAAATTTCGCCGCTCTGTTTTTCGACCCAATCCCCCTCGCGAAAGCGTACCCGGGTCAGCGGCGCGTCGGCACGCGCGTAGATGCGGGTTTCCCCGGTGGCGGGAAACACGATACTGACGGTACGGTGCTCGATTTCTATCACCATACCCAGTCCGAGGTGTAGTTCGGCGGCGCTGATCCAGCGTTGGCCGATAACAAAGTGCTGCATGTCGGTAACTGCAATTATTTTTCGGCGCGATTATAACAGGCAGGCTAGCCATTCCCAGCATGCTCTATCATGGATTTGCCCGCGCTATCGCCGCTAATCCTGCACCGCTCCAGGCAAGGCTTGCAGTTGCCGGTTAACTTGCACAGAATGCGCGGATGCTAAAACCCGATGCCAACGGTTATTTTATCACCGGTTCCGATACCGATGTCGGCAAGACCTATATCGCCTGCCAGATTGTCAGGCAGCTGCGCGCTGCAGGTATTGTCGTCGAAACTCGCAAACCCGCCGAGTCGGGCTGCCGGCCGGGCCCCGACGATGATTTGCTGACCCATGACGCGGCCGCGCTGCAGCAGGCGAACGGCGGGCGCGAATCGATCGAACACATCGCGCCTTATCGGTTTTGCGCCGCGCTAGCGCCGCATCGAGCCGCGCGCCTGGAGGGACGGTCGGTGCAAATGCAGGACTTGATCGACGCCTGCACCCGCGATCGGGCCGATGCTTGCCTGATCGTCGAAGGCGCCGGCGGATTTTACTCTCCACTGGCGGAAAACGGGTTGAACGCCGATCTCGCGGCAGCGCTGCAACTCGCGGTGATTATCGTGGTCTATGACCGTATCGGTGCGGTCAACCAGGCATTGATGACCCTGCAGGCAGTGATGAGCCGGCATCTGCGAGTGGCCGCCATCATCCTCAATCAGGTATCCCCGATGACAGACAATGACATGGACAACGCCGCCGACCTGCAAGTCTATTGCGAGCTGCCGGTAATCCGTTGTACGCATGACGCTCGACTGCCGCCAATATTTGGGGCCGAGCATGGCTGATTCTCGCCTCGACCGCTGGCTTGCGCCCTGGGTATTCGTATTGACCGGAGTTATTTTCAATATTTTATCGGCCGTGATTACCCATTATTTCATCGGTCTCAACAATGACCGGATCAACGCCATCGACCGCGAGATTCAGCAAAAAACAAGTGCTGATCGACAGCCTGTGGCAATCCAAGACCGAAGTCGAACGCAAAAAGGAATTTTTTATCCTGTTGCTGGCGGACAAACCCGCTGATCCCGATCTAACGGAATCTTACTACCGGGAGTATCTGCGGGAAGTCGTTAAAACTAACGGACTACAGGATTTCCAAACCCGCATGCAACGGCATACCGGCACCGACCTCGAACTACTGCTGGACCTGAGTAGCGCGGCGCAGCAATCGATAATCGAGTCGATCAACAACAGCTATTTCGAGTCGCTGGAGTTGCAGGAACGGAAAATGCCGTTGGAAGGCGCTAATTCGCGCCTCTTCAGTATCGCGATCTTTCTGCAGGTAACCGGTTTAATCTTGGTACTGGCGCGGGATCTGCGACGGCATTGACGCAGATGGGCAAGGGTTATGCGGTAATCCTCACCGGTTACGTCGGCTGGGGGTTGTTCCCACTCTACTGGTCGCTGTTAAACCATGTAGGGGCAACCGAGGTATTGTTGCATCGCATGCTGTGGTCGGCGCCGGTACTATTGTTGCTGGTGCTATCGAATGCCGACAGAAGGCAGCAGCTCGCCTCGGCCTTGACCTCCTGGCGGGAACTGAAATGGCTGGCACTATCGAGTCTGGTGATATGCCTGAACTGGGGCGTTTATATCTGGGCGGTCGCCAATCAGCGCGTGCTCGAGGCCAGCATGGGCTATTTTCTGACGCCGCTGTTGAACGTGCTCACCGGCGTCATCGTGTTCAGGGAAAAACTGGGGCGACTCGAGCGGGTTGCAATCGGCTGTGCCGCGGTGGGCGCCGGTTATTATTTCTTCAGCACGGCTACGCTGCCATGGGTGGTATTCGCGGTCGGCCTCAGTTTTGCCGTCTACGGGCTGCTGCGCAAACAAATGTCAACCAATGCCATACCCGGCCTGTTGGTAGAAATACTGTTATTGCTGCCATTTACGCTGGCGCTGATTGCTTGGCTGCACTATCGCGGCGCAGCCAGTTTTCTTAACCATGCCACGACCACCGACCTGTGGCTGCTGCTGGCGGGGCCGGTGACAGTTATACCATTGGCATTTTTCACCGCCGGCACCCGCATGTTGCCGCTGACGACGGTGGGAATTCTGTTTTACGTAACACCCTCTTTGCAGTTTCTTTGCGGGGTATTGCTGTTGGGTGAAGCCTTCAACGCCAACAAGCTGATCGGCTTTAGCGGCATTTGGCTCGGGCTGGCGATATTCAGCTACCGCCTACTGCGTTCCAATCGGGTCGATCCCGGGGTAGCCAACTAAGCGACGAATTTCGGCATATTGCCGACTTCGACAATCTTCATGGCGTTGGTGCCGCCACCGGTACCCATTAGGTCGCCCTTGGTGATGATGACCAGATCGCCTTGCGCGATCGTACCCTGCTTCAGCATCAAATCGACCGCTTCCTGGTTAACCTCGGCATGATTGGTGTGGACCGTGGGGAAATAAACCGGGAATACGCCGCGGTAGAGATTAACCTTGCGGTTAGTGGATTCATGGCGCGACAGCGCGTAAATCGGTATACCCGAGCTAATACGCGACATCCACAGCGAGGTCGATCCGGATTCGGTGAGCGTTGCGATGGCGCGCACGTTCAAATGATTGGCGGTATACATGCTCGCCATCGCGATGGCTTCGTCGACGCGCATAAAGGTATCGTCGATGCGATGCCTGGACTTGATTGCGCGGCTGTGCTGTTCTGCATTGAGACAGATATCCGCCATCGACCTGACGGTCTGGCTGGGGTAAGCGCCGGTCGCGGTTTCGGCCGACAACATGACCGCATCGGTGCCGTCGAGCACTGCATTGGCAACATCGAAAACCTCGGCGCGCGTCGGAATCGGGTTGTCGCGCATCGATTCCATCATCTGCGTTGCGGTAATCACCACGCAATTCAGGTCGCGCGCCTTCCTGATAATTTCTTTCTGCACGGCCGGCAGCTTGGCGTCGCCGATTTCGACGCCGAGATCACCGCGCGCAATCATAATCGCTTCCGAAGCTTCGATTATTTCCTCGAGGTTGTCGACCGCCTCCGCGCGTTCGATCTTCGCCACCAGCCCGGCCGAGCTGCCCTCGGCTTCCAGCAGCTTGCGCGCCTGGATCATGTCCGCCGCATTTCTCGGGAAAGAGACCGCGAGATAATCGGCATCGATCGTGGCCGCGGTTTTCAAGTCCGCGCGATCCTTGTCGGTCAGCACTTGCGCGGTCAGGCCGCCGCCCTTGAGATTGATTCCCTTGTTATCCGAAAGCAAGCCGCCCACCTGAACCCTACAGTTAATCCGTGGCCCCTCGACCGTATCCACCCGCAACACGATACGGCCGTCGTCGAGCACCAGGACGTCCCCGCTTTTAACATCCTGCGGTAGCTTTTTGTAAGTCAAGCCGACCTGCTCGCGGTCGCCTGCGCCGTCCGGACAATCGGCGTTGAGACAAAAGCGATCGCCGATGGCCAATTCGACCGCGCCATTTTTGAATTTTTCGAGCCGGATCTTGGGACCCTGCAGATCGACGAGAATCGCCAGAAAGCGATCGTTTTCGCGCGCGATGCGACGGATCTTTTCGGCACGCGCCCGGTGCTCCTGCGCCGTGCCGTGGGAAAAATTGAGGCGCACTACATCGACCCCGGCCTTGATCAGGCTATCGATGGCTGCGTCTGATTCGGTCGCCGGCCCGAGGGTGGCGACAATTTTCGTTCTACGTAGAACCGCTCTCATAGTCTGAGTACCTTTGTTCCAGCATCGCTACCGCGGGTAGTTTTTTACCTTCCAGGAACTCGAGAAAAGCCCCACCGCCGGTGGATATATACGAAACCTGTTGCGCAATGCCGTACTTGTCGACAGCGGCCAGTGTATCACCACCCCCGGCAATCGAGAACGCCGGCGAAGCCGCGATTGCCTGTGACAGCGTTTTGGTGCCCTCACCGAACTGATCGAATTCGAACACGCCCACCGGTCCGTTCCAAACGATAGTCGCCGCCTGTTGCAGGATTGTTGCAAAATGCGCCGCGGTTTGCGGGCCGATGTCGAAAATCATGTCGTCTTGCTCGACCTCGGAAACCGCTTTGACGGTGGCGCTCGCGGATTCGGAGAACTCCTTGCCGCAAACGACATCGGTCGGAATCGGAATTTCGCCGCCCTTGGTCCGTGCCTGCTCCACCAGCCGTTGCGCCTCGGGGATCAAATCCGTTTCGACCAGTGATTTGCCGACCTGGTAACCCGCCGCCGCGATAAAGGTGTTGGCGATACCGCCACCCGGAATCAATTGATCGACGATTCCGGACAGGGAGTCGAGCACGGTCAGCTTGGTCGACACCTTGGAGCCGCCGACGATGGCGACCACCGGGCTCTGCGGTTGGTCCAAAGCCTGGCCGAGCGCATCGAGCTCGGTCGCCAACAGCGGTCCGGCGCAGGCAACCGGCGCATACCGCCCCGCGCCATGCGTCGATGCCTGAGCGCGATGCGCGGTACCGAAGGCATCCATCGCGTAGATATCGCACAGCGCGGCATACTGCCGCGACAGGCCTTCGTCATTCGCCTTTTCGCCCGGATTGAAGCGCACGTTCTCGAGCAGCACCACATCGCCGTCAATCATCGCCGGCGCCTGCGCCAGGTAATCGCTGATCAACGGTACCGCATTGCCGAGCGCCTGAGCGAGATAGTCGGCCACCGGCTGCAGTGAAAACTGCGCTTCCGGCTTACCCTCTTCGGGGCGGCCCAGATGCGACATGATCATCAATTGCGCACCGGCATCGATACAATGGCGGATCGCCGGCAAGGACGCCTTAATCCGTTGATCGCTGGAAACGACACCGTCCTTTACCGGGACGTTCAAATCTTGGCGGATCAATACCCGTTTTCCGGCCAGGTCCAGGCCGGTCAATTTTAAGATCGGCATAGCTTGGTCTTGCTAAGCCGCGATAACGCGCGCCATTTCGACGACTTTGCAGGAATAGCCCCATTCGTTGTCGTACCAGGAAATCAACTTGACGAAGGTATCGTCCATCTGGATTCCGGCTTCGGCGTCGAAGGTCGAAGTGCAGGCTTCGCCACGGAAATCGGTCGATACCACCTTGTCTTCGGTATAGGCCAACACGCCCTTCATCGCACCTTCGGAAGCCGTTTTCATCGCGGCGCATATGTCTTCGTAGCTGGCTTCTCTTTCAAGCTCGACAGTCAGATCCACCACCGAAACATCCGAAGTCGGCACGCGAAACGCCATGCCGGTCAGTTTGCCGTTAAGACTCGGCAATACCTTGCCGACTGCCTTGGCGGCGCCGGTGGATGACGGAATTATATTTTCCAGGATGCCGCGGCCGCCGCGCCAATCCTTCATCGACGGTCCGTCGACGGTTTTCTGCGTCGCGGTAGCGGCGTGCACGGTCGTCATCAGGCCGCGCTTGAGGCCGAAGTTATCATCGATAACCTTGGCGATCGGCGCCAGGCAGTTGGTGGTGCAGGACGCGTTGGAAATAATCGCCTCGCCGGCATAGCTAGCGTCATTGACGCCGTAGACGAACATCGGCGTATCGTCTTTCGACGGTGCCGACATGATCACTTTTTTGGCGCCTGCGTCGATATGTTTTTGTGCGGTTTCCTTGGTCAGGAACAAACCGGTTGATTCGATGACGATATCGACATCGAGATCGCCCCAGTTCAATTCCGCGGGATCGCGTTCGGCGCTAAGGCGGATGTTTTTACCGTTGACGACCAGGGTATCGCCCTCGATTGCGACGTCGCCCTTGAACTTACCGTGTACCGAATCATGCTTGAGCATGTAGGCGAGATACTCGGGATCGAGTAAATCGTTTATGCCGACGACTTCGACGTCGCCAAAGTCCTGTGCGGCGCGAAACACCATGCGCCCAATACGGCCGAAGCCGTTAATACCGACTCGAATAGTCATATGAAATTCTCCCGTGAGTTAAATGATTAATCCAATCCTAAAAGACCCTTAACCGCTTCCACCACCTTGCCGACGGTGAAACCGAAATATGCAAATAATTCTTTGGCCGGGGCCGACTCGCCAAAGGTATCGATACCGATGACGATACCGTCGGAGCCGACATACTTGTACCAACCGGCGGTAACCGCGGCCTCGACCGCGATGCGGGCGCTGACGCCCGGCGGTAGTACCTCGTCCCGGTATTCTTGCGACTGCCGGTCGAATACCGAGGTGCTCGGCATGGAAACCAGGCGAATATTTTGATTGTCGAGCGCGTCCGACTCGCAGGCCGCCATCGCCAGTTCCACTTCGGAACCGGTGGCGATAATGATGACGTCCGGTATGCCGTCGCAATCACGCAGGATATATCCGCCGCGGGCGATATTTTCAATTTGTTCCGGGCTGCGCGGTTGATGCGTCAAGCCCTGGCGCGAGAATACCAGGCAGCTGGGCCCGTCGCGATGCTCGATGGCGGCCTTCCAGCATACGGCGGTTTCGACCGTGTCGCAGGGACGCCACAACTGCATATTCGGAATCATACGCAGCGTTGGAATCTGTTCCACCGCCTGGTGGGTCGGCCCGTCTTCACCGAGGCCGATCGAATCGTGGGTATAGACGAAAATACTTTGAATTTTCATCAACGCGGCCATACGCAACGCATTTCGCGCGTATTCGGAAAACACCAGAAAGGTAGCGCCAAAGGGAATAAATCCGCCGTGCAGCACGATGCCGTTGAGCATCGCCGACATGCCGAATTCGCGCACGCCGTAGTTGATATAATTGGCGTCCGGCGAATCGGCGCGCATTGGTTTGTAGCCGGACCACTCGGTCCCATTGGAACCACCCAGATCCGCGGAGCCGCCGAACAACTCCGGCAACAGCGGCGAATAGGCTTCGATTGCCGCCAGCGAAGCTTGGCGCGTGGCCTTGGTTTCTGCGGCTGCATCGACCTCGGCGATAAACGCCTGCGCCGCATCTTCCCAGTTTTCCGGTAACTCGCGTCCGATGCGGCGTTCGAATTCAGCCGCCAGCTCGGGATGTTCCGCCTGGTAGCCGGCAAACTTCTGCTGCCAGCTGTCTTCCTGGGCCTGGCCCTTGTCGCGGTGATCCCAACCTTTATAGACTTCGTCGGGCACCACAAAAGCTTCGTGTTCCCAATTCAACTCGATACGCGCCAACGCCACCTCGTCCTCTCCCAGCGGAGCGCCGTGACAGGCGTGCCCGCCGGCTTTGTTGGGGGCGCCGAACCCGATGATGGTTTTACAGCAGATCAAAGAAGGCTTGGCGGTTATCGCGCGGGCGGCTTCGATCGCAATCTTGATTTCATCCGGGTTATGACCGTCAACCTCGATCACGTGCCAACCGTAAGCTTCGAAGCGCTTGGGCGTATCGTCAAGGAACCAGCCTTCCACCTTACCGTCGATCGAGATGCCGTTATCGTCCCAGAACGCAATTAGCTTGCCGAGGCCGAGGGTACCCGCGAGCGAACAGGCTTCATGCGAGATGCCTTCCATCATGCAGCCATCACCGAGGAAGACATAGGTAAAATGATCGACGATATTGAAATCGTCGCGATTGAATTCCGCCGCGAGCGCGCGTTCCGCGATCGCCATGCCGACGGCATTGCCAATACCCTGCCCCAGGGGTCCGGTAGTGGTCTCTATACCCGGTGCATATCCGTGTTCGGGATGTCCGGGGGTCTTCGAATGCAGCTGCCGAAAATTCTTCAAGTCTTCGATGGTGACATCGAAGCCGCAGAGGTGGAGCACCGCATATGGCAGCATCGAACCATGCCCGTTCGACATTACGAAACGATCGCGATCGCTCCATTCTGGGTTTGCCGGGTTATGGCGCATGAAGTCGTTATAGAGCACTTCCGCGATATCGGCCATTCCCATCGGCGCCCCTGGATGGCCGGAATTGGCCTTTTGCACGGCGTCCATGGCGAGCGCCCGAATCGCGTTGGCAAGCGTTTTACGAGATGACATTGATCGCCCCCGAAACCGAAGTTTTTAACATAAATCTTTGATTAATAGTGATTATTTCTGGCTACACAGTTTCAATTACCGATCCGGCCGGTAATCCACTTTCACCCCCACAGCTGCGCGCTCGGCAGGGCGCGCTATTCTCTCGTAAATGCAAATTCACGACAACTTATAATATCTGCCCTGGGCGGACAGCATTTATGCGGCGCAATCAATCAATGCTGTTATTTTAGTTAGGCTTACAT
>Ga0126326_1000140_pt1 | contig 37373 bp, 34 predicted proteins | sample InaspJWI67metaG_FD_94485 | JGI IMG/M metagenome (GOLD analysis project Ga0126326, IMG submission 94485) | Marine gutless worms symbiont microbial communities from Oahu, Hawaii - Inanidrilus sp. 1 OAHU.JWI-67 metaG | ecosystem: Host-associated > Annelida > Digestive system > Unclassified | place... | reverse complement strand
TCAATTGCGAATCTTGATTCAGAACCAATTGCGGTGCACTGGTTCTGAATACCAGAATTATTTGGATTTAAAAAAACAAACAAAACTCTCAACCAATGCAAAAACCTAACCGGAATTTGCTGAGTTAAATTAGTTGTATTGGTTTCATTTGTTGGGAAAAATAAGACTCTGGATTCTATTTAACCAATCGGACAAATATAACCAATATAACCAATATAACCAATTTAACCAATTAAACGAATTCAACCAATCAATCAAATCAAAACCAAATCCATGTTCATCACTCTGGAAGGCATAGAAGGTTCGGGTAAAACGACCCAATTGAAAAATATTACGGCCTATCTGGATCGCGAAGGTTATGACACAATCGTAACCAGGGAGCCGGGTGGCACTGTCATCGGCGAAAAAATACGGGCAATCCTGCTCGATCCTGCAAGTGAGGATATGGAGCCACTGGCCGAACTGTTTCTTTACGAAGCTGATCGGGTGCAGCATATAAAAAAGAAAATTTTACCGGCTTTGGCAGCCGGTAAAACCGTTCTGTGCGATCGATTTTACGATGCCACCGTCGTTTATCAGGGATATGCCAGGGGATTGGATCTGGGCTTTATTCAGCGGGTCCATCGTTTAATCCTCGAAGATCTAAAACCCGATCTGACCCTATTGTTTGATTTGAAACCGCAAATCGGTCTTTCACGGGCATGGAATCAAATTAACAACGGCCGGCGCACCGGTGATGAAAGCCGGTTTGAAAAGGAAACGCTCACCTTTCATGAAAAAATCAGAGCGGGATATCTTGAGCTTGCGCGCCTGGAACCGGAACGCTTTCACATCATAGATGCTTCCCGGGACCCGGCATGCGTTAATGCAGATACGATTTCACGCCTGGAACAGGCACTGAAGCAAAAAATGCGTTAAGCAATACGATCTATATGATACCCGTATATTTCCCATATACCTATATTTCCAGGCCGGTAATGACGGCGCTGCAAAATTGTTTCGGCCGAACCGTTGTATATTTGCCGTCAGAACATATGATACCTGAAAGCATGGCCCAATGGTCTGATGGTGGCTTGCTCGATTTGCGGGTGCCTGTTAAAAGCGAGGAAGACAGACTTGCTGCGGTATTAAAGAGCTTCCGACAGTGGGCGGCACTACATGATAACCGACAGGGCATCGATTTTGCCTATTTAAAAGCGCACAGCCATGATTTGCCGTTTTTTGACGAGAACGCAACCTCCCATATTCGGTCCGAGATCAAAGGCAGACTGCAGGGTGAGCAGGCGAACCGCAGCAGTTCTGATGAACTAACCGTAAACCTGCTCCGCAGCCGGATTTTTCTCAGCATCGCCCAAGAATTGGATCTGCAAAGCGATTTGCTGAACGCTGCTCTTAAACGGTCTGATGCTATGGAGCGCGATATTATCCAGAACCTGAAAGGAGAAGTTGAATCATCCGGCGAGGATTTTTTCCTAAAGCGCGCCGTAAAGCCGGGGGAACAGGAAAATTACATGTTGCGCGAGCGTCTGCAGGCATGGACCCAGCTGATGCAAGCCGATGACGATCAGTTTGGCCACGAAGCTTCGGGACTGCTGATCACCAGCAACCGCGCAGTACTGGAGCAGATTGTCGAGCATGTTCCGGCTGCGGAAAAGATTTTTGAGTGGGAGGCTATTCCTGTTGGCCAAAAAATGGAGGGAGCAATGGTGCACTGGCGCGATACGCTCATGGCACAGATCGAATTTCTATCCCGCAACGAGTGGAAGTCGCCGGCAGACCGCCCCTGTGATTCGCCCGCTTTACTTTCCGATGCGGGCGCTGAGCAGGTGGTGGCGCTAACCGGGTTTCTGGTGCCCGCCATGCATCCTGTGGAGGTGCTCAATCGGTTCGACCGGCGGGACCAGCCTCCAAACAATACCGCGCCCAACATAAAAAATACCATTGTCGGATGTGTCCGACCGTAATCGGATATATATTTTAACCTGTTGATAATATAATTAATATTTCAAGCATCAATAACATTTATTTTCAGGTTAAATATCAGATGAAGGCTTGACGTTAAGTTTCAATTAGTATAATGACTTGTCTTCACGTTCGCAACCAATGGGTGATTCCGGTCACCATCGATTTAATATCCCAAGAAAGGAGAAAATAAAAATGGCATTTGTACCGACGGTTGATGAAGACAAGTGTGCAGGCTGCGAAGAATGCGTAGACGTTTGCCCTGTCGAAGTTTTTGAGATGCAGGACGACAAATCGGTTCCTGTCAACGCTGAAGAGTGCCTTGGCTGTGAAAGCTGTGTCGAAGTTTGTGAAGAGGACGCAATTACGGTAGAAGAGACCTAATCAGTCTTTAGGCGAATCCTCCGGATCCGCATCAGCGGATCCGGAGAAACACACCGAACGTTTTGCACCTGCCCATTGGCCCTTCTGTTACCATTGCCAGAGAGTATCCACCGATTTCGTGAATCTATCATGGCCGACAATCCTTTTGCCGTTCTTATCCCCTGCCGTCGGGTGATGCACAGCGATGCGACGCCGGGCCGGTTGGGAGCTGGGACCGAATTGAAGCCCAAACTCATTGGCTTCGAAAGGAGCGGCAAGGATTTGGTGATTACCAGCGGCAGGTAACGCCGACAGTAACTGAAAAAGATTCCCAGTTGACTGCGTTCAGGGGTGTTTCCGAAGATGTGCCGTCATACCAAAAAACGGTGTCGGTTCCCGTGTCGGTTTCCCATTTCTGATACTTGCCGTTTAAATTCAAGCTCCATTGGGGATTGAAAAAAAATTTGAAGCCGGCGTACAATACGCCGCCCCAGCCGTCGGATTCGTGCTCAAAACTGACCGGATGGGCGAAATCAGCTCTGAGATTCCAGTTGGCCCAGGCTTCATAGCGGGCATAATGCAGTTCGACTCCCCAGAATATCTCATGGCGGGATACAGTCAAATCGGCCCGTCTATTATAAAATGCCCCTTCCAATCCGATCCATGGACCGTACCAATCCGCGTCATAGCTGCTGTCAAGGCCCGGAAATGGACCGACAGCCACGGGAAAACCAAAATTGGAAACAGTTTGAAAACCGTTGGTCATGGTAAAGTTTTGACCGTGAAGCGATAATCCGGCAAATGGGGTCAAGCCGATTTTGTCCCTAAGAAAGAAAAATTCATAACCAAACCCGAATGACAGATCCCAGGTTTCGCCATCATCGGAACTGTTGTTGGACCGGGAAAACTCCAGCGTGCGATCGTTACCGGCATAGTCCGAATCCTGGTTTTTACCGTCGAAAATCAAGCCGTAGGCCAGCGATCCTTTTATCCTGAATGTTTTCCTGAAGCGTTTTTGCAGTTCGAATTCCAGCTGCAAGATTTCTATATCGCTCCAGGTCAATTCCGAAATTATATTTACGCTCTGATTCCGATACTGGGGAGGGAGTCCCGGCAGGAGGTCATCCGTCGGATCGGCGGGTGCGGGGGGGATAAAACCGGGTATACTCCAATTAAAGTCATCCCTGCGATAGCCGGTATTCAAGCTCCAGCGCCATTGGTTGCTCAATGACGGGGCGGGCGTCGGACCGGAAGATGATGCTGATTTCAATAATTCATTCTCGGAAGTTTCAGATTTCGCAATGTACCGGTATTTTGATTTTTCTGATAGATCCAAAATTCTGCAAACCTCGGACCCCGCCATTCTCCAGACCGGGACGGCAGAACCCATGTTGCCTGCCCCAACAGGTGTCAAGTTGATGGCGTTTAATGCAGCGAAATCTTCTAGGCGGGGAATTTCCGATCGGGCATTTGACGGTGCGGTAAAGCAGATTAAAGTGCTACAAGAGACGATAACTATGAACGTCAACCATCGACAATGTATCAATATATATCCACCCTCTGTTCGCAATCCAGCTCGTGCATCTGTTCAATTTCCGAAATGTTCCGTCACAATGGTAACAGTGGTTCATTTCGTATTTTCGGCCCGCTCCGTCTGCATGGAGCCAATTGAACATGATAAGGCTGATCAAGTATTTAATTTTAGCCTAACGACCCCCGAACGTCAAGAATGACCGTCAGTGGCCTGGAACATACACCTTGCGCACACCAGGATTCTGTGATAAATCCTGTGTTTATGAAACAGTATCTCATCGATGAATTGCGGCCGGACGAACACGTGAAAATCAAGAGATTCCTGGATGAAAAATACGCAGCAACAGTATTCGACGGTCTCTACTGGATACCGCTAGAGCAGGCACAATACACCAAGATTCAGATCGAGCACACCGTATGCCAACCCTTTTATGTCGCCTTGAACCTGGAGCCGAGCATTCTGGCATGTGAATTGCTGGTGCGAACACAGAACCGTCTGCGGTGTGCCTGTATGGGCTATGTCACCGAAAAGCAGCGGAACTGGCTGTTCCGACTGGTGGACGACATGTTTGACCAGCTTAAAATAGTGACTTAGTGGTTTATTTCGTATATCAAGCCAAAGTTTTGGTAGAAACAGCATCATCCCGCATGCGCGGGAAGTTTTTTAGCGGTCAATGATTCGAACGACGATTATTATCTTGTGGACCGTCCTGGCTACGGCCATTTTGGGGCCGCTCGCCATCATTGTATCTTTTATCAGCAAGACGGGTAATCTCCCGCACTTAATCGCCAGAATCTGGGGCAAATCCATTCTTTCCGTCAGCGGCATTAAAGTTACCGTCGACGGTTTGTCGAATCTCGATCCCGGTCGCTCGGCCATTTATATGGTCAACCATCAGAGCAACTTCGATATTCCGGTGCTTTTGGGCTGTCTGCCGGTACAGTTCCGGTGGCTGGCCAAGGCCGAACTGTTCAGGATCCCCATATTCGGACACGGTATGCGCGGGTGCGGTTATATCAGCATTAATCGTTCCAATCGTCGGTCTGCAATTGAAAGCCTCAACCAGGCGGCCGAAACCATTAAAAAAGGCACGTCGGTTTTAATTTTTCCAGAGGGAACCCGCAGCCTGGACGGAAAAATAAAACCGTTTAAAAAGGGTGGCTTTGTACTGACGGTTGACGCCGGGGTTCCGATCATCCCGATTGTGATTGAAGGGACCTGGTCGATTATGCCCAAGAAGCGGCTGTTGATAAAACCCTGTCCGGTAATAATGAAGATCCTACCACCAGTTGAATCGTCCGGTTACAACCGCAAGACCAAAGATGCATTGATGGAAATCATTAGAATGAAGATGTGTGATAATTTTAATAAATTGAAGGGAGAACAGGCGTGCAGTTGAAGATTATACCGCTGGGAGGTCTGGGAGAGATCGGCCTCAATATGATGGTCTTTGAATACGGTACAACGCTGTTCATCGTGGACGCCGGATTGATGTTTCCCGAAGACTATATGCTGGGTGTTGATTATGTCATTCCTGATATGGACTATGTTAAAAAACACCGGTCCCTGATCACCGGCGTTGTGCTGACACATGCCCATGAAGATCACATCGGCGCACTGCCTTTTCTTCTGAAAGAAGTCGACGCGCCGGTGTTCGGAACCCCTTTTACCCTCGGCGTTGTCCGGCACAAGCTCGAAGAACATGAACTGCTGCCATCGAGTCAACTGCACGAAATACATCCGGGCGAGCGACTCAAACTCGGTCCGTTTGAACTCGAGTTTATTCAAGTCGGACATAGTGTTGTTGACGGGATCGGTATCGCTATCAAAACCCCGATCGGACTGATCGTGCACACGGGTGATTTTAAAATCAGTCATACACTCGCTGGCAGCCAAGCCACCGATGTAAGCCGGTTTGCCAGGTGCGGCGAGAAGGGTGTACTGGCCCTGCTTTCGGACTCCACGAATGTCGAAAAAGAAGGATATACCATTTCCGCCAACGAGATTGGCGATCGGCTGGCCAGGATTACGGATGCTGGCAAAGGTCGTATAATTATCGCGCTTTTCGCTTCAAATATCACCCGTATTCAACGGGTGGTCGATATTGCCGCAGCCCGAGGTAAAAAAATTGTTTTTAACGGCCGAAGTATCGAAGTTGCGGTTAATATTGCCAGAGAACTGGATTATATCAACCTTCCCGACGACGTGGAGATTGATATTGATCAAATTAATGAGTTCGCCGATGATGAAATTGTTATTATTACCACCGGCAGTCAGGGTGAACCGATGTCGGCTTTGGCGCGCATGGCCGCCGGGACCCATAAAAAAATCCAAATTAAGCAGCAGGATACGGTAATTCTTTCATCGAAGTTCATTCCCGGCAATGAAAAAGCGATTACCAGTATCATCAATAAGCTGTACAAAAGAGGCGCCAACGTAATATATGAGAAAATATCCGAAATTCACGTATCAGGGCACGCATTTCAGGAAGAACTGAAGTTGATGATAAACTTGACCCGACCCAAATATTTTATCCCGATCCACGGAGAGTTTCGGCATCTGATTCTCCATGCAAAATTAGCCAAGCAGGTCGGCATTGCGCCTGATAATATCCTGCTGGCCGAAAACGGAAGTATTGTCGCTTTTGATGAAAACGGCGGACGCGTTAATGACGCCGTGGCCACCGGCCGGGTTCTGATTGACGGCAAGGGGGTCGGCGACGTCGGCCGCAGCGTTTTAAGGGAAAGACGCGTCCTGTCGGAGGAAGGGCTTGTTATTGTTAATCTTGCCTTCGACGAGGAAACCGGCATCGTGGTGTATGGCCCTGAAATTGTTTCCCGGGGCTTTGTTTTCGAAACGGAAACAGGACATCTCGTGGATGATGCCCAGTGTGTTATCCTCGAAATCATCGAAGACATCGGGCCGGAAGTTTCGGATAGGATAAAAATTATCCGTAAGCGGCTGCAGACCGCTTTGCGGCAGTATTTTTATTTTACCATCGGACGCAGACCTGTTATTTTACCGTTTATATTGGTAGTTTGAGTCCGTTGGGCCCGTTGTGCCCGTTTCGCCGGTTGAGCCGGTTGAGCCGGTTGGGCCGGTTGAGGCTGTTCAACCAGTTGAGCTGGTTGAGCCGGCTGAAAACTTGAGTTTAGAATTTGATGTGAAATCACGTATTGCGAAATTGTGCTTATATAGTCAGTTCAACCGTAAAAACAGCTTCCAAAGAGTGGGGGGCTTAATATGATTGTATTCATTTAAACGACCAACGGGCTCAACGGGCTCAACGGGCCTAACCGGCTCAACCAATTAAACATACTACCCATGCGCAAAGAAATTATCGGCATCCTACTATTTTTTCTGGTCATCTTTACCCTGATCAGTCTCTTGTCCTACAGCCCTGCCGACCCTTCCATCAACAACGCTAAGGCGGCCGGCCAGATTCATAATCTTTTCGGCACCCTGGGTGCGTATCTGGCCGGTATACTCATCGGCCTGTTTGGCCTGGGTGCCTTTTGGATTCCGGTACTGCTACTTGTTTTAAGTATTCATATTCTGGGCGGGCAACCGCAAAAGACGGTCGTGGGCACTGTCATTGGCGGTGTATTGCTGGTAATTACCACCGGTAGCCTGCTTGCCCTGAAGCAGCATAGTTACCTGCTGTTCGCAAACCGATTTTCGGCCGGGGGGGTTGTCGGAATTCCGCTGAAGTCGCTGCTGGTAGCCTATTCCAATGTCACCGGGGCGATTATCATTTTAATTCTCATCTGGTTGATCGGTTTTATAATGGCCACAGGTTTTTCTTTGCTGGCTTTTTTTAGACGGTGCTGGTCGATTGCTTTGGTGTTGGCGGACCGGGTGCAAACCGCCTATCTCAAGCGTAAGGAGCGAAGACACAAAGCGATAAAACGCTCCAAACTGATAAAAGAAAAATCGGTTAGAACTGTAAAACCGATCAAAATCAAGACAGCCGGAAAAGCTCCGATCAAAGTGACACCAAGGCCCAAGCAAGAAGTCTTCGAATTCATGCGGCCCAAATCCGGCTTTCAACTGCCATCGGTGAATTTTCTAGATGACCCTGACATCCGGCAGGATTCAGCCGATGATGAAAACTTGCGCATGCAGTCAAAGCTGCTCGAAAAGAAACTGGAAGACTTCGGGGTGCGGGGAAAGGTCGTTGCCGTATCACCGGGACCGGTGGTCACAACATTCGAGTATGAACCGGCCTCCGGGGTGAAGATCAATAAAATCGTCAACCTGTCCGATGACCTGGCGCTTGCGCTACGCGCAACCGCCATTCGGATTGTTGCCCCCATACCGGGCAAAGCCGTGATCGGAATCGAAGTCCCCAACACCGCCCGTGAAATGGTCAGATTCAAGGAGATCGTCGTTTCCGGTGCCTTTGAAAAAGCCAAATCCCACCTGACCATCTGTCTCGGCAAGGACATTATCGGCAGCCCGGTGGTCGCCGAATTGGACAAGATGCCCCATTTGCTCATTGCCGGTGCTACGGGGGCCGGCAAAAGCGTGGCCCTGAATACCATGATCTGCAGCCTGCTGTACAAATCTAACCCTGACCGGGTAAAAATTATCATGGTCGATCCCAAAAGGATTGAACTGACGAGCTATGACGGTATCCCCCATCTGATAACACCGGTGGTAACAGATGTAAAAAAAGCAACCAACGCTTTGTTTTGGGCCGTCCGGGAAATGGAAAGAAGATATGAGCTGCTTTCCGAGAAAAAGGCCCGCAATATAACCCAGTATAATCGCAAAGTCGGTCAGGGAAACCAAAACGCTGAAGAAGAACCGGAAAAATTGCCGTACATCGTGATAGTCATTGATGAACTGGCCGATTTGATGATGGCCGCGTCACGGGATGTCGAGGTTGCATTGACGCGGTTGGCCCAGATGGCCAGAGCGGCCGGTATTCACTTGATTATCGCCACCCAGAGACCTTCGGTGGATGTGCTGACCGGAATAATAAAAGCCAATTTTCCGACCCGGCTTTCATTTCAAGTATCCTCCAAGACAGATTCAAGAACAATCATCGACGCCAATGGTGCCGAAAACCTCCTTGGCAACGGCGATATGCTGTTTCTACCACCGGGTACGGCAAGATTGACGCGGATACACGGCGCCTATATCTCCGAACAGGAGCTGACCCGGATTACCGAGTTTTTGAAAAGACAGAAAAAGCCGGATTATGATGAGCAGGTGACTGAGATAGCGGCGGCACAAGCGTCCGAGCATGATAAGGATGAATACGATGAAAAATATGATGAAGCCGTGGCACTGATTACAAAGACCCGTCAAGCTTCCATTTCAATGATCCAGCGCCACCTGAGGATCGGGTATAACCGGGCGGCACGCATCATTGAAATGATGGAAAAGGAGGGAATCGTCGGCCCGGCGGACGGCTCCAAGCCACGCGAGGTGCTCGTCAGAAGCTATGAGTAGGTCGTTGATAGCGAGAGGAATTGAGCGATGTACATAGGGCGGTTTGCGATGTGTGCAATGTAGCGATCGTGGATACAGGATACAGGATGCAGGATCCAGGATCCAGGATGCAAGATCCAAGATCCAGGATGCAGGATGCAGGATACTGGATGAAAATTACCGATGCTCTCGATTTCAAACAGGATATTTATTGAGCACTTTAACCAGACCCCCGGAAACCATCCACCGGCCGACTGCGGGTGCGGTCATATTACCAAATTCAACCCATGTATCCGAATATTGAGCTGCTAAAAGATATTAAAGGCTTCCTGGACCAGGATGAAGGCCGACGGCTATATGAGCTTTCGCTGGAGGCCAGCCGGCAAGGGCCCTGCCTGGAAATCGGCAGTTACTGCGGCAAATCCACTTTTTATATCGGTTCGGCATGCAAAGCCAACAACAGTATCCTCTTTGCGGTCGATCATCACCGGGGATCAGAGGAGCAACAAGCCGGCCAGCAATACTTCGATCCTGAACTGTTTAACAGTCGCACCGGCTGTGTCGATACTTTTCCATTTTTCAGAGAAACAATCGAGATGACCGGCCTCGAAAATACGGTGGTTCCGCTGGTATGCAAATCCGAGGTTGCCGCCCGCCTGTGGGCAACCCCTTTGAGCCTGGTATTTGTCGACGGCGGTCATACCCACCGGACGGTGCTGACCGACTTCCAGGCCTGGTCACCGCATATCCGACCTGAAGGCTATCTTTTATTTCACGATATATTCACCGATCCCCGGCAAGGCGGTCAGGCACCCGGCCAGGTTTATCAGTTGGCCTTGGAATCGGGCGAGTATGCTGAACTTCCGATGACAAAGACGCTGGGTGTGCTGCAGAAGGTGAAAGAAACGGAGAATCGGTGAAGCGGAGAAACAGGGAAACGGAGAATCGGTGAAGCGGAGAAACGGTGAATTGGTTATGCTGACCGTTTACGACTTTCAAATCAGTTGATCCTTTATAGTGGTTGTCAGAATAATGTTTCGTTATCCATCTGCTGTGGATCTAAACGGTTCGGCGGTCAATGATATTGGGTAGAAATGGGAGGTCTTAATTCTAAATTTTGGGTTCTCTAAAGTTTTTTTAAATAAAATCTCACGCAAAGACGCAAAGGCGCCAAGGTAAAGAAAAATAAAACTGGGATTATTAAGAATAATCTTTGCGACTTTGCGTCTTTGCGTGAATATCAATCTTCGTTAATCGACAAGACTAAATCCTGTCCCAAACGGAACGATATTTTGATAAATGCTATAACTCGCAACCCGCAACTCACAACTCGAAACCCGCAGCCTGTAACAAACGGACTCAAAAAATCCAATGAAGCGCTTTACTCCTTCCTGAAGTACACCACTAGACTCTTTCCAAGCACGGGATTGAGCAATCTGTCTACAAGTCTAGTGCTTCGGGGCTTTTTCATTATATCCCAGGAGAGAAAGCGGAGGTAGAGATTGACGAAGGGGTTGTCTTCTCTTGTCGGGCCCACCAGGCATTTTAGCCACCAGTAAGGGGTGTGCAGACTGTGGGCGTAATGAACGGCAAATTGTTTTAATCCGACTGATTGCAGGCGGTGGACCAGATCGTGTTTTCTGTAAATTCTTAAATGTCCCTTGTCAGCCTTCGCGTAATCTTTGGAAAGTGTCCAGCAGATGCGTTCGGGCCAGTGGCGCGGTACGCTTACAGCCAGCGGTCGACCGGGCTTGAGCACTCTGACGACTTCTTCCATTGCGGCTTGATGATTTCGGATATGCTCCAGAACCTCGGAGCAGATGACGTGATCGAAGGAATTGGATTTGAACGGCATGCGGGTGATATCGACCGCCGCCAGCCCCCAATGCCCGCCACCGTGTTCTTCCAGTCTTTCATGCAGCAACAATCTGTTTTTCGCCTCTGTGATATCGTCATAACTGAGATCGGCGCCAATTACGGTAACACCCGATTGTCGATAAGCTTCACCGGTGTGGCGACCTGAGCCGCAGCCGATATCAAGAATCCGGTCGCCAGGCTTAATTCCGAGGCGCTGAAAATCGATGGTGATCAAACATTACCTCCGTGTATGCTTTCAACGTCAGGCAGGCGGCCCTTTCCCACGTAAAATGCCTGCGCACTCTCTGATAGCCGGCCTGTCCCAGATGGTTGGCCTTTTCCGGATTGTCGAGGATGAAGGATACCGCTCTGACCAGCGAGGCTGTGTCGGCCGGTGGGACAAGGATTCCGGCATCACCAACCACCTCGGGCAGTGCGCCGCCGCTTGTACTGATCACCGGTACGGCGCACGCCATGGCTTCACCCGCAGGAAGCCCGAAGCCTTCATAGACCGACGGTATGACCGCCACGGATGCTCTTGCATATTGACGAACAAATTCTGCCACTTCAATTCGGCCGGTGAAGGTAATTCGATTTTCAATTCCCAGTTTCCGAACCAGTTTTTCAATCGATCCGTTTTTTTTGGGCTGTCCCACCACAATAAGGCGAACCGGTTTTGAATGCGAGATCTGAGCGATGGCATGCAATAAGTAATATAGTCCTTTTAAAGGTGTGTCGGCACTGTTGGTAACGATGATGCGGTTTTTTTCCCGCTCAATACTTGGCATTGGATGAAAATGTTCGGTATCGATGCCGTTGGGTGCAATCCGGAAACGCCGAAGAGGGATTTTGAATTCCCGACTGATGTCCGACCGGGCACTTTTGGAAACAGTAATGAGGCACGGCAATGTGCGAGCGACTCGCTTCTGCATGCCGACAAATGAATACCACCGCAGCTGTTTCATCTTCCTCCAGGCAGTAGAAACGTCTCTGATGGCAAGGTTGCGGTCGACGGTGATTGGATGATGAATGGTAGCAATGGTCGGCAGAAGTTTTTTTATCGCCCATACGCCGTATGAAAGGCTTTGGTTATCATGAACGATGTCATATCTGTGGGCGTTTTGTTTTAAGTAAAGATAGGCTCTGATGCCAAAAATAAAGGGTTCCGGGAAACCCATGGTCGATACTCCCAGCCATTCCATTAGATTAAACGGGTGCAGGAGTTCTTTTAGCGATGGCATTCGAAACGGGTTTTGTGGATCATACAGATCCAGGCTGAAGAGTCGATGAACATGTATATCATCATCCACATACGGATTCGGCGGACCCGAAACCACCGCCACGCTGTGTCCCAGATCGACAAGCGCTCGGCTTAGATTCTTTATGTAAACACCCTGCCCGCCGCTGTGCGGATTGCTTCTGTAGCTCAGCAGGCAGATCCTCAATGGACGATCCGTAGCAGTTTGCATGATTTTATTTTTGACTACCCGAAAAAATTGGTTACAGCACTTTGCCAAAAACCGGCATGAGTTGATCGATTTACTTTGCGATTCCCTTATAGTTCTAGATTCGCTCTCGTCAAGTGATTTGTTTTTCGCGCTTAAGTCCTGCCAGTCGATCCAATTCCGCGTCATAGGTGTCAATCAGCCCTTCCCACGAGTAGCGGGCCATCGCCTCCGAGAGTTTGTTGCGCAGGGTGTTGTACTGACGGTGACCATTGACAATATTGCTGAGCTTCTCGATCAAATCGGCTAGATCGTTGTACAGAACATCCATATGAAAAGCTTCGGGGATAATTTCCGGGTAGACCAGCCGGTTGGGAAGCAACGGGATGCAACCGTAGCGGATGGCTTCCACCACCGCAATGCCGAAATTTTCCTGGATGGCTGTGCTGATCACCGCCGTGCCCCGTCTAAGCCATTGCCTATATTCGTGTTTGGACTCAACGTAGCCGCAGCACACAATCTTTTGCGCGAACCGTTGTCTGGCAGCCAAAAATGCTTTGGGCTGCGCTTGAAAATTTTCTCCCAGGAGCGCCAGTCGAAAATCGAGTCCCATGGTGGCGATAGCATCCAGTGCGGTAAAAAATTCATCCGGGTTTTTATCGAATTCCCAGCGGTGATTCCAGATAATCAGCGGCGGTTTGGTTTTATGGATCGGGTCAAATAAGGGATGGACGCCAGGACCCCTAAACCGGCAACCCGGATAAATAACATCAGATTTGGAGCGAATCGCTTCGATGACCCATCGCGGATGGTATTCCGGCATCATATTGAGAAAGCCTGGCAGCCTTGAAAAGAATGTATCAAAATGCGTGCGAGAGTTGAATAGCACCCGATCAGCAGTGATGGCAGTGGTGATGTCCGTGAAACCGAACTGGTAATCCATAGATTCACCGGGGGCCAGGGGGTAGGTTAGCTGATTTTCATGAAAATACACCAGTGTCGGAGGGCAGGCATCCTGCCACAGTGCTTTCAGGTCGGCCAGGCTCATCAGATCTGTGACAATGAGTCCATCATTTTTTTGGGGTGCCTGTATTTTCCCGGCCAAATACAACGCCGCGCCCCGCATCCGCCACTTCCAGTAGCGGGCCGGCAGAGTGATCAGGTCGATGTAGTGATGTGAATGGGCGATCAAACCGTCGGCGAAATCCCGGTGTGATCCGCCGTAAAATGGCTCCAAAAATAGAAATTTCATCGATGTTCCCCATTTATTTATTCGAATATCCAATCTTTAATTAATGTTTCAGTTTTACAGAAAATTGCCGATACTTTCATCATGGCTAAAGTTGCGCACCGTCAAAGGGGCGGAAGGCTCGACGCATAACTATTTGTATTGATGCCATCGATTCTATCAGGATATCAAGCAATGGATGATAAAAATCTTAAAAAAATTCTGTTCGTTGATGATGAAGAGAGTATCCTGGATGTTGCCAGTGAATATTTCAAACGCAAAGGATACGAGGTACAAATAGCTAAAAATGGTCTGGAGGCGGTAAAAATCCTTGAGAGTGAAAAAATTGATTGCTGTTTTACCGACATCAATATGCCCCGAATGGACGGATTGGCGCTGGCAGAGCACATACGCGGTTATGATAACACGCTGCCCGTGATTATTATGACCGGCTACCCTTCCCTGGACAATACCATCAGGACCCTCAAAAACGGCGTGGTGGATTTTTTAATTAAGCCGGTGAATTTAAAGCAGATGGAATTGTGTGTGCGCCGGGTATTCAGCCAGCGACGCCTCTTTGTTGAAAACTTGCTGTTGAAAAAGGAAGTCGAGAGCAAGGAACGGCTGGAAAATTTGAATCGGGAATTGACGGTTAAAGTGAAGGAGCTGAATGTATTGAACAAGATACTCAGCGATTTTTCGAGAACCCGTTCCACGAAAAGTGTCTTCAAGCGCCTGGTAGATATGACCATAGAAATTACGGATTCGGATATTTCCTCCTTTTACATCATTAACGAAGCGGTTAAAGAGCCATTTGGGGTTGCTCATGCCGTTGCAGAAAAAAATGACGCCGGTGATTCAAGAGCATCTGCCGTTGAAGTTTCCCATTTCAACCAACCGCCCAGTGCCGATGAGGACCAATCGATTGAATGCATGATTATGGAAATTGCCGCAGATGGGCTTCCTTTGCTGGTATCGGAAAATAACGGTTCACAGAAATTGCCGCCGGATGCATTATCGATGATGATCGTTCCATTGAAAATTCGGGAGAAGGTTTTCGGCGTTCTAATGGCCAGCGTCCAGCACGGCGGCGCAAGATTCACGGAAAAAGACCTATACTACCTTCATTTCATGGCTCAGAATGCGGCCAATGCCATTGAAAACCTGGCCCTGTATGAGAATATTTATGAAAATCTATTTGCTACGCTATATGCTTTCGTCAACGCAATTGAAGCCAGGGATCGATACACTCAACAGCATTCGAACCGGGTGACCCTTTTCTCCACGGTTATCGGCCAGGAAATGGGATGTACCTCCGAAGAACTGGATACGCTCAATTTCGCCGGTCATCTTCACGATATTGGAAAAATCGGTATTCGTGATGATATCCTTTTGAAACCGGGCAAATTGACCAAGAAAGAATTCGAGAAAATCAAAGAACATCCGGTGATAGGGGCCAATATCGTCGAACAGCTCGGTTTTTGGGAAAAAGAGCGGCAGATTATCCGGTGGCATCATGAACGCTACGATGGGACCGGCTATCCCGACGGGCTGAAAAATGACGAGATACCAATTCTATCGAGAATCTTGTCAGTGGCCGATGTGTATGACGCCATTTCTTCGGACCGTACCTACAGAAAAAAAATGGATGAGAGCCAGGCTCTGAAAATCATCCGCGAAGGCGCGGGAACTCAATTCGATCCGAATATCGTCGACATTTTTCTGAAACTCTATCAGGAGGGAAAGTTCAACAGTCAGCAAATTCATGAGACACCGAACAACTTCTTCGACCGATTACAGAACTAACTCCCAGTCGTTGCGGATATTATGATGTCATTTCAGAAGTTTATTGACATTTAGCCTGATTATGGTATCATATTCAGTACAAACATGTAAAATCCAAGCGTCAATCTGTCTGCATTTCGGCGTCTCAATAGGTGAGGTAAACGGTGGGTGTAAGGTTTTTTCAAGTCCACACTAGAAATGAGACGGTTAAAAAATGACGAATTTCAATTCAATAAAGGTTTCTGTGGTTTTGGTGGTGATTAGTGCAATGATCTTCACACCGTGTCTCACATCAGCCCGTGATCTGGAACGAGAAATCAGCAAGTCCACGGTTGGCAATACCTTTATAGATGCCACCATCTATCGTCCCGTTGGTCTGATTGCGATACCACTCGGAGCAGTGCTGTTTGTGATAACGATTCCGTTTTCTGCTATCAGCAGCAGTGTCGAAAATTCTTTTGAAAAACTGGTCGCACAACCTGCCAAGTATACCTTTGTCAGACCCCTTGGAGATATTTAGTTTGATGGTCGGGGCGAGAGGATTTGAACCTCCGACCCCTTGAACCCCATTCAAGTGCGCTACCAGACTGCGCTACGCCCCGACTAAACTAAAGGTTAATCTGCTATCATTTAATCATATCTGTGTCAAGGTATGAAACATCTTTATTGGATAATTCGCTTTTACAATAACCGGCTCCGTATTAAGGCAACATAATTAAATATTTTAAATGTTTGTTGATCCGAAAGATTTACGTATACCACCAAGGCTCGTCGCGGGCGATACGATCGGTGTCATCGCACCTGCAAGCCCATTCGAACACGAAAAATTTTACCAAGGCCTGTCCGTCCTCGAGTCAATGGGATATACCCTAAAAATCGAAAAAGAACTGTTTCTGAGAAAAGGTTATCTTGCTGGGTCGGACGCACATCGTGCCCGCATGCTGCATCGTTTTTTCGGCGACCGCGATGTAAAAGCCATCATCTGCGCCCGGGGCGGTTATGGCTCGATGCGGATTTTGGAGCTTTTGGACTACGAGCACATCGGCGCAAATCCTAAAATACTTGTCGGTTTTAGCGATATTTCCGCACTATTGGCGGCCATCCACACAAAGTGCGGTGTGGTAACCTTTCACGGACCGGTGGTTACAACCTTCGGCGAGATCGATCACGAATCGATAGCAGCCTTCTCGGCCGCCCTGTCCACCGAGCAGGTGATTGAGCTTATTTCAGAAAAAAATATCACAATCAAGTCCGGTGCAGCTGTCGGAGCCGTGCTGGCAGGAAACCTGACAACGCTGTGCCATCTGACCGGCACCCGCTTTGAACCCGAACTCGCAGGGCGCATTCTTGTCCTTGAGGACCGGGGCGAAGCCCCCTACAGGATAGATCGAATGTTAACGCAGATGAAACTCGCCGGCTGCTTTAAGGATATCGCCGGGGTGGCGCTGGGCGCATTTGAAAAATGCGGCGATGAAGAAAGTATTTACCGCATCTTCGAGGAGATATTTACGGATGATGAAGTGCCGGTGCTGGCAGGTTTAGGAATCGGCCACCGGGCACGCAATCTCACCATTCCGCTCGGTATCGGCGCAACCCTGGATACGAAACGCTGCAGATTGAAGTTCCACCAACCGGCAACACTGCTTTAGGTAGGATGGAGAACCCTTGCAGCGATACCAATTACTTCGAATCCGCCAAGCTGAATATCTAAAGGTAAGCAACCTATGGATGCCGTCGATGCCTTGATGCGCAAGGCGATAGAAAGAAGCGTCTTTCCCGGTGCGGTGCTGCTGGTTGCCAGAGAAGGTGTCATTAAATTTATTGATGCTTACGGATATGCCAATATTTTCACACGAGAAGCAGTGACTACCGATACGGTGTTCGACCTTGCCTCGTTGACGAAACCGCTGGCAACTACACCGGCGTTGATGGTATTAAAGCAGCAACACAAACTGACACTGGACCAGCCGATCGGTTCGATTCTGCAATGGCTGCAGGGCACGGACAAAGAAGCGATTACCATCAAGGCACTACTCAATCACTCCGGCGGTCTGCCGGCATACAGTCCCTTTTATACACAACTCAACCGCCTGCCGTTCGAAGAAAGAAAAACGGCCTTGCAAAAAGCCTTGGCAGAGCTCCCACTGGCGCATTCAATCGGAGAATCCGTGCTATACAGTGATTTGGGTTTTATGCTTCTGGACTTTCTCGTGCAAAAAATTTCAAAGAAGCGTCTGGATCGGTTTACGGCAGAAGAGATTTACAAACCACTGGGTATTTCAGACCGAAGTGAACCGCGCCTTTGTTTTGTCGATCTTCACAAACCGATTCGCTTTGCCAATGTCGCCGCCACCGAGATTTGCCAATGGCGCCGCCGTTTAATGGAAGGTGTGGTGCACGATGACAACGCCTATACCATGGGTGGAATTGCAGGGCATGCCGGACTTTTCGGTGATGTATCCGGCGTGTTTGTGATGGCCCAGACTTTGCTGCAGGCACATGCAAGCAGCGATTCCGCCGAACTGTTTCAAACCCATTTGGTGCGTCGGTTTTTCAGCCGAGAGACATCCGGGGCCAGGGTGCTCGGCTTCGATGTTCCGGCGGAGCATAATTCTAGCTGCGGCAGATACTTTTCGATCAACAGCGTCGGACACCTGGGTTTCACGGGCACTTCTTTGTGGATGGACTTGGATAAAGCAGTGATTATTATTCTTCTTACTAATCGGATACATCCAAGCCGCAGTAATGAGCGCATCAAAGCCTTTAGACCCGAGTTACACGATGGGGTAATGAGAGTGATGTTTAGATGTGATTGAAGCGAAGTACAATTCTTCGCAGCCGAAGCGCACTGAGTTCTTAACTGCTGGCCGGCGACGTTTTTTCTTGTACAAACAGTATAATTTTGGTAGCGAAGCATTAATTTTTTATGTATAATAGGCCTTCGTTGGAATTTAGCGCTTAATCATTATCAGCATGCAGAATTGAGGTAGCATGAATTTGTTCTTAGATGGTATTTTAGGAATTTTCTCAAGCGATCTGGCAATTGATCTTGGAACGGCCAATACGCTTGTCTATGTAAAGGGCAAGGGAATTGTCCTAAACGAACCCTCGGTCGTTGCGGTCAGTGTTGACAACCGCTCTAAGAATCGAGTACTGGCAGTTGGTTCTGAAGCCAAACACATGCTCGGGAGGACTCCCGGCAGCATCGTGGCTATACGGCCAATGCGCGACGGCGTGATTGCCGATTTCGAGGTGACCGAGGCAATGCTGCGTCACTTTATCCAGAAGGTGCACAATCGGAGAACTTTCGTGCGTCCGCGCATTATCATTGCCGTGCCTTCGGGTATTACCCAGGTAGAAAAGCGTGCAGTCCGAGAGTCGGCAGAATCGGCTGGGGCGCGGGAGGTGTTTCTGATTGAAGAGCCAATGGCCGCGGCAATTGGGGCCAACCTTCCGATTACTGAACCGACCTGTAACATGGTTGTGGATATCGGCGGCGGGACAACTGAAGTTGCGGTGATCTCTTTGGCCGGTATCGTTTACAGCAGATCCGTACGTGTGGCCGGAGACAAAATGGATGCGGCCATTATCCAGTACATCAAACGCAAATATAATTTGCTTATCGGCGAACGTACGTCGGAAATTATCAAAACGACAATCGGCAACGCTTACCCCAATCCTCAGGAACTGGAAACGATCGAAGTCAAGGGGCGTGACCTTGCCTCCGGGATACCGAAAATTTTGTCGATCGATTCCGAAGAGATACGGGTTGCCATTTCCGAACAAATTGATTCAATTGTTGAAACGGTAAAAATAGCATTGGAGCAAACTCCGCCCGAATTGTCGGCTGATATCGTTGACCGGGGAATCGTATTGACCGGTGGCGGCGCGCTATTGAAAAATTTGGACAAACTCTTGAGAGAAGAAACCAGCCTGCCGATTACTGTAACGGAAGATCCGCTGTCAACCGTGGCGCTTGGTTCCGGTAAAACGCTTGATACCCTTGAAATTCTCAAACGCGTCATGATTACATAACTAAATGTTTTCAAAAAAAATGTTGATCATTGTTGGCCTTATCACACTGATAACCGTCAGCATGGTCGTCTTATATGTATCCAGCAGCCGTTTCCCTTCCCATGGCCTTGGGCGAATCGCCCTATTTTTTGTGGCTCCATTCCAGGAAGCCGTAACGGATTCCATTGGATTCGCCCGGGGGATCTGGAAAAATTATTTCTCCATCGTTGCCACCGCCAAGGAGAATGTCGTGCTCAAAGAGGCGCTCCGGCAGGAAATCGCCCGCAACAGCCAATGGCGCGAAATAGAACTGTCCAATATCCGACTTCGCAAGCTGCTGGAATTCAAAACGATGATTGCCAGCCGGTCGATCCCGGCCGAAGTGGTGGGTAAGGATCCCTCCTCCTGGTACAAGGCGGTCATTATCAATAAAGGCAGTGCCGATGGCATCCAAAAGGGACTGCCAGTCGTTGTGCCGGAAGGCATTGCCGGGCAGGTAACCGATGTTTCATCCCGGTATTCCAAAGTCATGCTGATAATTGATCGCAACAGCGCAGTGGATGCACTGGTACAGGAAACCCGGGCCCGGGGTCTTATCAAAGGTGAATCGACCGGACAGTGTCTTTTCAAGTATGTTCTCAGAAAAGAAGCGGTCAATGTCGGTGACAAAATTGTGGCCTCCGGCCTGGACGGGGTATTCCCTAAAGGGCTGCAAATCGGCGATGTTACTGGTGTTGTCAGGCGTGCTTCGGGGATCTTTCAGGAGGTTACCGTCATGCCGTATGTTGACTTTGAAAAACTTGAGGAAGTGCTTGTTATTCTCACTCCTCCGAAACCTGATTTTGCGAAAAACCCATGATATATGGATTTTATCTTTTTATTTGTTTGATCCTGATCATACTTGAGACTACCATCTTCCCCAGCATACCGGTTCTGGACAGCTTCTTTGATTTGATCGTTTCATTTATCATCTATCTCGGCCTTTACCGACCTGTCCGCGAATCCGTACCGGTGGCGATTGTGCTCGGAATCTTAATGGACAATCTTTCCGGTTCTCCGTTTATGTTATACATTATCGTATATTTCTGGGTATATTTCTCAGTGCGCATGCTCACCCGAATTTTACAGGTCGGCATGCGCTTTCGCCTGCCTATTATCATATTATCCGGCGTTGTACTGGAGAACCTGATATTTATTTTGACGCTTACATTTCTCGAATCAGGTCCCCAGGTCCCGGTTTTTCTGGCCGGTGCATTTATGGTGCAGATGCTGTGGGCAATTTGTATAGGCCCGTTTCTGGTACTGGGATACAAATATACCCAAAACCTGTGGGACAGATGGATCAGCGAAGTGATGATCAGAAGATCGGACATGGCCGATCGTGAATCGATGCGGTGAAGCATGGATCGCAACCTTTATTGTCCGCGCACATTCTGAGTGCGTGAAGAATTATCTTTAGATTGCGCAATGAAAGCTAATACCTCGATATAAATTATGGTGGAAAGTAAATCTTTAAGCAAATATTTAAAGACGGCAGACAGCGATTGGTACAATCAGCGCATCATCGGCGTGATTCTTTGTGTCCTCGCCTGCGTTACCGTGCTTTTCGTACGCCTGTTTTTTCTGCAGGTCATTAGAGGCGAGGAGTACCGGCGTCTTTCCGATAATAATAGTATCCGGCTGCAGCGAATCGATCCTTTCAGGGGGGTGATCTTTGACCGAAACTCCAGAATGCTGGTCGACAACCGACCCTCCTTTGATGTGGACATCATCCTCAGAAACGCCAAACCGGTGCAGCAAACAATCCAAAAACTCTCAAAATACCTGAACGTCCCAAGTGAAGCGCTTTTTGAGAAGATTGCCGGCCAAAAAGGCAATAGGTCCTTCAAACCGGTTAAGCTATGGCGGGATATCGGGCGCAATTCCGTGGCTGCGGTTGAAGTGCACCGATATGATTTGCCCGGTATCGAGGTGAATGTAAAGCCTAGAAGACATTATCTATACCGGCAGAGTGCTGCCCATATGCTTGGGTACCTTGGTGAAATCAGTCCAAGAGAGCTCAACAGCGGTAATTACCCCGGCCTTAGAAGCGGAGATTTGATTGGAAAACTGGGGGTTGAGCGGTCCTTCGATGCGTATTTGCGCGGCAAAGACGGCGGGCGCCAGGTGGAGGTTAATGCCGCCGGCCAGATCGTCAGAATATTAAAAACCGTCCATTCATATGCCGGAAACAATGTATATCTCACCCTTGATCAGGAAGTGCAACTCAAAGCCGAAGAATTGCTGGAAGGGGTCACCGGTGCGGCGGTTGCCGTCGAGCCGACCACCGGTGAAATCCTGGCCCTGGCCAGCAGCCCGTCCTTCGATCAAAACGAGATCGTGGGCGGCATGACCCATGAACAATGGCAAGCGTTTGTATCTGACCCATCCAAACCGTTGACTAATAGAGCCGTTCAGGGAGAGTATCCGCCGGCTTCGACCTACAAGATACTTACGGCCGCCGCAGGACTCGAGGAAGGGGTTATCGACGAAAACACCGAATATTTCTGTCCGGGCCATTACAGATTCGGCCGGCGCGACTATCGCTGCTGGAAAAAAGGCGGGCATGGCACCGTCAACGTCATCCAGGCCATCGCCCAATCTTGTGATGTTTATTTTTACCAGGTCGGCCTGGCGCTCGGCGTCGATCGCCTGGCCTGGTATGCGAAAGCTTTCGGATTTGCGGCGACCACCGGTATCGATCTGCCCCATGAAGCCCGGGGGTTGATCCCGACAGCCGCCTGGAAAAAGCGGCGCACGGGGATAGAATGGCAAGCGGGCGAGACGCTCTCCCTGGCCATCGGACAGGGATTCAATCTGGTCACACCGCTTCAAATGGCACTTATGACCGCATCGATTGCCAACGGCGGCACACGCTACAGACCTGAAATTTTAAAGAGAATCGAAACCGCTCAGGGCAAGGTGATTGAACAGTCTAAGTCGGACATCACCGGCAAGCTGCCCATCAGTGCCAAAACCCTGAAACTCGTAAAACAGGGGCTGTGGGAAGTGGTTAATACAGACAAAGGAACCGCCAAAGGCGCCCGAATTTTCAATCTGCAGGTCAGCGGTAAAACCGGCACAGCCCAGGTTGTCAGCCGTAAAGAAGATGATGAAAAAGACGAAGCGGTAATAGCGGATCATCTCAAGGCCCACGCTTGGTTTGTCGCCTATGCTCCCTCGGACGACCCGCAAATAGCCGTGGCGGTTATCGTCGAACATGGCGAGCACGGCTCGAGTGCAGCGGCACCGATCGCAAGAGAGATGATCAAGGCCTATCTGCTCAAGGATCAGTTACGGCCACTGGTGGTGGCCGGCCAAACGAAAGCCGAGCAACCATAAGGGATCGCGAAGAAATAATTTAATAATTCTTGGAGAGTTAATGTTCGATCGTCGATTTGTACAATATTTTGATTGGGGCCTGTTCGGTCTGGCAGTCGTGCTGGGCAGTTTTGGACTCCTCACCTTATACAGTGTCGTCAACACCGGCGCAGTGACACCTCTGAAAATACTTTATTTGAAACAGATGATCTGGTTCGGCGCCGGTTTGGTGTTGATGGTGATCTCCTTTTTATTTAATTACAAATTGCTGGATCGCTATGCCTATGCCGTCTATATTTTCTGCGTCCTGCTTTTAATCGCTGTTATGTTCTTCGGAAAATATGTCGGCGGTTCAAAGCGTTGGCTGGTGCTCGGACCCATTTCCATCCAACCATCGGAAATCGTGAAATTGGCGGTCATCATCACACTTGCCAGCTACTACTCCAAAAATGCCTACACCCGGGGTTTTACCTTGCGCCAGTTGTTCACGCCCGTCATCCTGGTGATGATCCCTTTTGTCTTGATCGTGAGGCAGCCCGACCTGGGTACGGCCCTTCTGGTCGTGTTGATTGCCGGTTCAATGACCGTATTCGTCAAGATTGAAAGACGCTCGTTTCTATATCTTGTGGCCACAAGCATGGTGACGATCCCACTGGTCTGGTTTTTTCTAAAGGAATACCAGAAACAACGCATATTGACATTTTTAAATCCTGACCGCGACCCACTTGGGGCCGGTTATCATATCATTCAATCCAAAATCTCCATCGGCTCCGGAATGCTGGCCGGCAAGGGGTACCTAAAGGGGACACAAAATGCCCTGTCGTTTCTTCCTGAACAGCATACGGATTTTATTTTTTCGGTACTTGCAGAAGAATGGGGTTTTGTGGGTTCCGCAATTCTGATTCTCCTGTTTTTGTTGTTGATAATATGGGGATTGAATATTGCCCACAGCTGTCGCGATCCCTTCGGTACGATCCTTGCCGTAGGCATTTCGGCGATGATATTCATGCAGGTATTCGTCAATATCGGTATGGTCATGGGTTTGATGCCTGTCGTTGGAGTTCCCTTGCCATTCATCAGTTACGGCGGCTCTTCCATTGCGACCATGATGATCGCCGTCGGACTTTTAATCAATGTGAGCATGCGGCGATTTATGGTGGAATAATCCGCTTAATTTGATATATAAACATATCAAGTTTGTACCCCCAATCTGAACCAATAATCGGTACAATTCGATTTTTCGGCGGGATTTAAGGTAAATTATACGCTCAATGCACCTCCGCTATTAACTATGAGCGAAACCCCTTTTTTGAAACGCGTTTAACGTAAATATGGGCTGCGGCGCTTGACCGAATATCCATTATACCGGTAAGAATAAACTATACCGATCAGGTGTGAAATTTATGCCGACGCCGTTGGTGTCGGATTCTTATTTAAGTCAGGAGGTTATAGATTCATGGCAAAAAAAGTTAAAAAGCCGGATTCAATATCGACTTTTCTGGGACCCGAAGCAAGCGTGGACGGTACCTTAGAATTCAAAGGCACTATTCGGGTCGATGGTAGCGTAAAGGGTAAGATCCGAAGCAGTGATGGTACTGTAATCGTCGGCGAAAAAGCGAAGGTCAATGCCGATATAGCGGTTGGAATCGCCATTGTCATGGGAGAAGTGGCCGGGACTATCGATGCCAGCGATCGCATCGAGGTGTATCCGCCCGGTCGAATCATCGGAGATATACAGGCGCCGATTATTTCAATTGAAGAGGGTGGCAAATTTAACGGCAATTGTGCAATGAAAGAAGATTCCGAGACAACCAAAAAGCGAAAGCGGGCATCCATATCACCATCCGGTGCCCTGGAGAAAGGTGCGGCTTAGGGCTCGCTCGAAAATAAACTTACACCAGAATCAGAAAGTTATAGGTTGGTCGCACTCTCCGAGGCGTAGGCTACGAGCCGGAGGCCAGGGCGGACCATTATTCCATCATTCCATTGTATGTCTAAAGATAAACTCCATCCTTCTGGGGTGAAATCAATGCCGGGCCTGCCGCGGTGTAGCCTAGCGAAGCCGGGTCCTCGGGGCCCAGTTTCTTTTTTGATCCGATCCATCCCGCCTGACAGGATTACTCGTCGGTTAAATAGCCTGCTATTCACCCTCCGCGTGCCGTTCCATGCGGGCGCCACAACTCGACGAAAACCTAAAGTGATTTCTCCGCGAACCCTTAAATTTTTCCAAAAAACCTTTGACAATTAAATCTATCGGATGTTATAGACCGCCCGAGTCGAAATGAGAGGTCCAATTTATATAATATTTAAACCGAATTACATGCAGCAGTCGTGTCTGTGATGGAGGTTTCCCCCATGAGGCTTACTGTTCTCTTCCGGAAGCTCGGCGTGGCTTCTCTGTTCTTATTTGCCAGTCTATTTATATTTCCCGTGGGTGATTGTTTTGGCGTTGAAGGTGAAGGTGGCGGCGGTCTAACTGTTATTCCGGACCGGTCGGTTTTAATACAGATTGCAAATTTTATTTTTCTGATATGGGTTTTAAATCTCATATTATACAAACCGATTCGCAATGTCCTGATTCAAAGAAAGGAAAAGGTTTCAGGTCTCGAGCAAAGCATCGAAGCCTTCAAAAAGGATGCAAAAGATAAAGAAGACGCTTTTGACATCGGACTTCGGGAGGCACGGACCAAAGGATTGCTGGAAAAGGAAATTTTACTCAATGGTGCGGCCGAGGAAGAGAAGGAAATAATCGCAAAAATCAATGATAAAGCACAGGCTGACCTTGCAAAAATCCGCGAAAAAATTGCAAAAGATGCAGAGGCGGCAAGGCAGTCCCTGTTGCAGGAGGTCGATAGCTTTGCGGAAGCTATCGGACAAAAAATTCTGGGGAGGTCGCTCTGATGAAATTGCCTGTTTTCAACTGCAAACACCGTTGTTTGAGGATGTCGGTTGCGCTGATCTTTGCCTTGGCGCTGCTGTGTTTTGCAGGGATTGCTTTGGGTGCATCCGGCGGCGGCGGCGAGCAAGGCTCGAAAGGCTGGGTGGCGACGGATACTTTCAAGGTGATGAATTTTGCAGTATTGGCCATCGGACTCTATCTTCTGCTGCGCAAACCATTGTCACAGGCGCTGAGCGACCGCATTCAGGGCATTAAAGACCAGCTCAGTGAATTGGAAGCCAGGAAAGAAGAGGCGGAGGCGGAACTGGCGAGATATAACGAAAGATTCCAGCATCTGGACAAGGAAGCTGAAAAGCTCATCGCTCAATACATTAAACAGGGTGAAGATGCCAAAGCCAAAATAATAAAAGAAGCGGAAATTTCAGCGCAAAAACTTGAAGAACAGGCGCGGCGTAATATCGAACACGAGTTTAAAAAGACCAGAGAAAAACTCCAGAAAGAGGTGCTGGAACAGGCGTTGACCAAGGCGGAAGAGATTATTAAAATCCGAATTTCGGATAAGGACCAGGAACGACTGGTTGACGAATATTTAGACAAGGTGGTGGCTTAATGAAAAATCTGGCGATCGCACGGCGTTATGCCAAAGCACTGCTGCTCATCGGCAAGGAGGACGGTCAAGCGCAAACCTACAAAGAAGAGCTGGCTGGTTTCGCAAAATTAATCGAACAGGAGAAAGCTCTGGATCAGGCCCTGAATAATCCTCTTTACGATGCTGAGGGGCGCAAGAAGGTGTTGACGTCCATCATTGAAAAGCTCGGGCTTTCCAAAGTGATGTCGTCGTTTCTCACACTGCTGTTTGATAAAAGAAGGATCGGTTTTATCGGTCATATCAATGAGTTTTATCAAAGGCTCGCCGATGAGCTTAAAGGGGTTGCGCGGGCCAGCCTGGTTTCGGCCTCCGGGCTTGCAGACGAGACCGTTGAAAAGATTCGTTCAGCCCTGTCCCAGCGGACGGGTAAAGATATTATCCTGGAGGTAAAGCAGGATCCGGAACTGATCGGAGGCATTGTGACGCGAATCGGGGATCTTGTTTTAGACGGAAGCATTCGAACGCAACTGGTAAATATGAGAGAATCTTTAAAAAGGGGTGAGAGTGTCTAATGGAACTAAGAGCTGAAGAAATAAGTCAGATAATTAAAGACCAGATTACGGACTATGACAAGAAGGTAGAGCTCAGCGAGACCGGTGTGGTCTTGTCGGTGGGTGACGGAATTGCCAGAGTCTACGGCCTTGAAGAAGTAATGGCCCTGGAGCTGGTGGAATTTCCGGGCAACATTCTCGGCCTGGTGCTCAACCTCGAAGAAGACAATGTGGGTGTCGCCATCATGGGTGAAGATATTCATATCAAGGAAGGCGACATCGTCAAACGCACCGGACAGATTGCCCAGGTGCCGGTGGGCGAAGCCGTATTAGGGCGCGTGGTCGATGCCGTCGGCAATCCGCTGGACGGCAAAGGGCCGATCGATGCCAAAGAGTTCAGTCGCGTAGAAATGGTGGCACCCGGGGTTATCGCCCGCAAGAGCGTTCACGAACCCTGCTACACCGGCTTGAAAGCGGTGGATGCCATGACCCCGGTTGGACGCGGGCAACGCGAGCTGATTATCGGTGACCGGCAGATCGGAAAGACCGCCTGTGCCATCGACGCCATTATCGCTCAGAAAGAAACCGACATTTACTGTATCTATGTGGCCTGCGGCCAGAAAAAATCAACGGTGGCCCAGGTCCATGCGGTACTGGAAAAACACGGCGCCATGGAATACACCACCATCGTTTCCGCCTGTGCCAGTGACCCGGCCACACAACAGTTTATCGCGCCTTATGCCGGCTGTGCCATGGGCGAATATTTTCGGGATAAGGGCCAGCATGCGCTGATTATCTATGACGACCTTTCCAAGCAGGCAGCCTCCTATCGTCAGGTGTCGCTGCTACTGCGGCGACCACCCGGACGCGAAGCCTTTCCGGGAGATATTTTCTACAATCACTCCCGGCTTCTGGAGCGTGCTGCAAAACTCAATGACGAATTGGGCGCCGGTTCTCTGACAGCCCTGCCGATTATCGAAACCCAGGCGGGGGACGTGTCCGCCTATATCCCCACCAATGTTATTTCCATTACAGACGGTCAGATTTATCTGGAACCCGGTCTATTCTTCGCCGGTGTACGGCCGGCTATTAACGTCGGGCTGTCGGTTTCCCGCGTCGGCGGTTCAGCCCAGGTCAAGGCCATGAAACAGGTGGCCGGCACCCTGCGGCTGGATTTAGCCCAGTACCGCGAACTCGAAGCGTTTGCCGCTTTCGGCAGCGACCTGGATAAAGCCACCCAGCAGCAGCTTACGCGCGGGGCGCGCCTGGTGGAGATTTTGAAGCAGCCTCAGTATCAGCCGCTGCCGATGGCAAAACAGGTCACCATCCTGTATGCCGGCACCCGAGGCTTTTTAGATGACTATCCGATTGACGTTCTGGCCAAGTATGAAGCCGGTCTCTATCCATTCATCGAAGAGCGGTATCCGCAAATTTTCTCCGAGCTGAAAGACAAACAGTCGATTGACGACGACCTGGATAAACAAATGGCCGAGGCCTTGACTGCTTACGGTGAAGAGTTCAAGGACACGATAAAATAATGTTACGAGTTTCGTGTTGCGGTTTGCGAGTTAGGGATTCCGATCCTTATTAATTGTGACCCGCGATACGGATTACGCAACTGTTTTTCAGTAGAGGCGGATTCATATGGCAACGTTAAAGGATGTCGAAACAAAGATCAAAGCGGTAAAAAAGACCAAGCAGATCACCAAGGCCATGAACATGGTGGCTGCTTCCCGCCTGCGCGGTGCCCAAGCCACCATGGAGGCGTTTCGGCCTTATGCCGGAAAGTTTGCCGAAGTCCTGGGTAGCCTGGCTGATAAAGCCGGCGAGGAAGCAAACCCTTTGCTGGTTCCGCGGGATGAAATCAAGAAAATCAATATCCTGTTATGCACCTCCGATCGGGGTCTTTGCGGTGGATTCAACACCAATCTCATCACCAAGGCGCAATCCCTGATGAAGGATAAGAGCGGCCAGGATGTCGAGTTTTCATTTACCAATTTCGGAAAAAAGGGCCGGGACTGGTGTCGCAATAACAAAATGACCATCGCCGGTGAACACCTGGGTATCGTTGGCGGAAATTTCGGTTTTCATGTGGCAGCATCTGCAGGACGCCAGCTGGTAGGGGATTTTCTGGCCGGAGTTTACGATGAGGTCCAGATTGTTTACGCTGAATTTCTGAGTATGGCCAAACAGGTGCCGGTCATCAAGCAGCTGCTCCCCATCCCGCCCATCGAAGCGGCAATTGAAGAGGTGGATGAAAATGCCCCCTACCAGGCCGAGCACCTCTGCGAGCCTACAGCCGATGAACTCCTTGGCGACATGCTGCCGAGAAACATCTATGTCCAAATTTACAGTGCCCTGCTGGAAACATCCACCAGTGAACACGCCGCGCGCATGATGGCCATGGACAACGCCACCTCAGCCTGTAACGATATGATCGAAAACCTGACGCTGGCCTATAACAAGGCCCGCCAGGCGGCAATTACAGCGGAGTTGATGGATATTGTCGGCGGTGCTGAGGCTTTGAAAGGATAAAAACAATTTTCCGTATATATTGTAAATAGGAGGTCTTTCGATGGCAGAAAACATTGGTAAGATACTACAGGTCATGGGACCGGTCGTTGACGTCGAATTTGAGCAGGGCAGACTGCCGACCATTTATACGGCGCTGACGATTACAAACCCGGCGATCGATGATACCGAGGACAACCTCGTTGTCGAGGTGGCCCAGCATCTTGGCGACAACGTGGTCCGTACCATTGCCATGGATGTTACCGACGGATTGGTACGCGGCATGCCGGTAAAAGATACGGACAGCCCGATTATGATGCCGGTTGGCGAGGCCGGACTGGGCCGTGTGCTCAACGTTGTGGGACGACCCGTTGATGGGCTAGGTCCGGTCAGCCAGGAAAAGATGCTGCCCATTCACAGGGAAGCGCCGAAATTTACCGAGCAGGATGTTACCGTGCGCGTATTGGAAACCGGTGTCAAGGTTATCGACCTGCTGGTGCCCTTCCCCCGCGGTGGCAAAATGGGTATGTTCGGTGGTGCCGGCGTGGGTAAAACCGTTATCATGATGGAGATGGTTCACAATATCGCCATGCAGCACGGCGGTATTTCGGTGTTTGCCGGTGTGGGTGAACGGACCCGTGAAGGCAATGACCTGTATCATGAGATGAAAGACTCCGGAGTTCTGCCCAAAGCGGCCCTTATCTATGGTCAGATGACCGAGCCGCCGGGAGCCCGCGCGCGGGTCGCCCTCTCGGCCCTGACTGCAGCGGAATATTTTCGGGATGAAGAAGGCCAGGACGTGTTAATCTTCATCGACAATATTTTCCGCTTTACCCAGGCCGGTTCAGAGGTTTCCGCACTTTTAGGGCGCATGCCCTCTGCCGTCGGCTATCAACCGACGCTGGCTGTTGACCTTGGAGAGCTGCAGGAACGCATCACTTCAACCGATAAGGGATCCATTACCGCCGTGCAGTGTGTATATGTACCGGCAGACGATTTGACGGACCCGGCACCAGCCACCACCTTTGCGCATCTGGACGGAACGGTTGTTCTGTCGCGCCAGATTGTTGAGCTGGGCATATATCCCGCGGTGGACCCCCTGGACTCAACCTCACGGATTCTAGATGCTGCATATATCGGCGATGAACATTATCAGGTGGCGCGACAGGTGCAGCAAATTCTGCAAAAGTATAAAGAACTTCAAGATATTATTGCCATTCTGGGAATGGAAGAGCTATCCGACGAAGATAAAGTCACCGTGACACGGGCCCGGAAAATTCAAAGATTCCTGTCTCAGCCCTTCCATGTTGCCGAAGCTTTCACCAATAAACCGGGCGTATACGTGAAGATCGAAGATACCGTCAGAGGGTTTAAAGAGATTTGTGAAGGTAAACACGATGACCTTCCCGAACAGGCTTTTTACATGCGTGGCGGTATTGATGAAGTCATTGAAGCTGCCAAAGAAATGGCTGAAGCAGCAGCATAATAAAGGGATTAAAGGATGGCTGAAAATATCAAACTGGAAGTTGTTACGCCGGAGAAAAATGTGGTCAGCGAAGAGGTCCAGATTGTGGCTGCTCCGGGTGCACTCGGTGAGTTCGGTGTACTGCGGGGACACACGCCGTTTATGACAACCCTGAAGACAGGAACGATTCGATATACCGATGCCGGTGGATCCGACAGGTATGTATTTGTCGGTGGCGGTTTCGCAGAAGCACTACCGGATAAGGTCACAATTCTGGCCGAATCGGCCGAACGCAGGGCCGACATAGATCTTGAGCGCGCTCGCGCAGCTTTAGAACGCGCCCAAAAACGTCTGGCAGACGAACGTGCGAAAGACGACATGGATTATATCCGCCTAAGGGCTGCCCTTGAAAGAGCGCTGCAGAGAATAAGGCTGGCTGAATCGCGTAAATAAGACCCGACAATAACCATTAAATTCGATAGTTCATTCAACCCGTTGATAGGTTTCAGGTTAGGGAGTAAGTAGGGTAAACCATTTTGAATTGGTTTACCCTTTTTTACTTTTAGGACATGCAATTTCATGCGCTCTATGATAATTTAGGTCGATAGTCCTTTACAGACAGATAGGTTCCATATGCCAATTAAAATCGACAACATCGCGGTTGTGATCCTGGCCGCAGGACTGGGTACACGCATGAAATCTGATAAGGCCAAAGTCCTGCATGCGGTGCTCGGCCAGCCGATGATTTTATATGTGGTGGAAGTCGCGCAACAGATTGCCGCCAACAATATCATCGTGGTTGTTGGCCATCAGGCTGTTAAAGTGCGTGAAGTCGTTTCAAAATGCGCTTCAGTCACCTTTGCATTTCAGGCGCAGCAGCTTGGAACCGGGCATGCCGTATTGTGTGCCCTGCCGCGCATCCCCGCCCAATGTGAGCATGTCGTTATCCTATGCGGCGATGCCCCTTTGATCACAGCCAAAACAATTAAACAGTTTCTGGGGGACCACCTGAGGCGGCAACGGGATATATCCGTGCTGGCGGTGGATATCGACAACCCGACAGGGTACGGGCGGATTTTGACCGATACCAGCAACAGGTTCATCGGGATTGTTGAAGAAGCCGATGCCACCGATGAGCAGAAGATGATACGCGTGATCAACTCCGGGATATACTGTGTCCAGAGAGAATTTCTGTCGGAATCACTACATAAGATCAACACCGACAATGCCCAAGGTGAACTGTATCTGACGGATATTATCGCCGTCGGCCGTCGTGAAAGAAAAAAGGTGGGCGTGCTCATTGCCGGTGAAGAAGCTGAATTTTATGGCATTAACAGCCGTCAGGATTTGATTGCGGTTGAGAAGCTGATGCGAGATCGTCGCGGTAATAAATCTTGACTTTGCCACGGATGTTAGATTATAGAAAATAAAGAGAATCGAGGTGAAGGATTGAACAACGAGCAAATATTAACTCAGTTTGAAGAAATCGAACAAAAAGTTGAAAGAGTGATCGAGGTTTGTAAATCCTATGAGGCAACAATTTCAGAACTTAGACATAAAATTGAGCAATTAGAAGGGGAGCTTAACAATAAGGTTGAGGCGGTCAAACGTTACAAAGAGGAAAGGACCTTGATCCGGTCAAAAATTGAGAGCCTTTTAGCAAAGCTGGGAATTTTAACCGGTGACTGAGTTTTGTCCTGCATGGAGAAAATCAGGGAAAGGTAATATTCAAATTCATTGGAACAACTTGTAACAATAGAGCTTTTCGGACAACCCTACACCTTTAAAACCCAGTCAGATATTAACAGGGCAAAGGAGGTTGCGGATTATCTATTGCAAGAAGTCGCCAAGGTTGAGAAGTCTCAACCGAATCCTTGCTCAAGTAGCAACCAAGTGACGATAATGATATTAGCTGCACTGAACATCGCTGAGAACTATCTTGATTTGAAACAGCAGCGCCTGCGATTAACGCGCGATATTTCAGATCGTGCAACCGGATTGATCCGGAAATTGGACCGATGCTGTGTGCAGTCTAACAATGATAAATTGTACAAGTTGCAGACCGGTAGATGAATTGATCTGTTATTCGATCTATTACCTCCCAACTTCCTTTTGTGGCGTTCATTGATCGGGTATCCCATCTAGACCCTCCGGAATAAAACCGGTCCAGGAGTCCGACGTGCGTTTCTGGTTGCGACCCCTGCCGTGTTCGTGATTGGAAGATGCTCTTTGTCCCAACACTCTTTAAACGGGAGTCATCCCTGGTATTGGTGTGCATATTCTGTGTGAACAGAAAAGCCTGAAGATGCCACATGACGCCCACTTTGAACCCATGGTTCAAAGACCTACCAACACGGCATAGAGGCAGGGGTCCACACGCAACCAGGATGCGATTCCAGCCCTGATTGGACAAGCCTGGCTTTGCATAAGGTTGCGGTCCGCCCCGGGGATCGTGGGATCTACAAAAAATAATCTCGCCTCATTTGTATCGCCTCAATAAATACCCCTAATTGCATGATGAACCGAATTGAAATGCAGGAACAATCGGTATACTGCCGGTTGGTGTTTCGTTCCGGTTGCCTGTCAACAGAATTGAGTTGTGAGGAGAAGGCAAATGAATGACTACATAATTTTGATCGGCATAATTTGCTCCGGGGCAGGTTTTGGTATCGCCTTTTGGTTGAAAGGCAGGATTTTATCCCAGAAAATTAAAACTGCCGAGGGAGAAGCCGCAATAATATTGGAAGAATCGAAACGGCGGTCAGATACACTGATTAAAGAGGCCAACCTCGAAGTAAAAGACAGGCTTTTCAAGATGAAAAGCGATTTTGATTCCGAAACGAAAGAAACGCGGGCTGAGCTAAAAAAGAGAGAGAGACGTCTCATTCAAAAAGAGGAGCACATTGACCGAAAATTCGAACAATCAGAGCGGCGTGAGCGGGAGATTTCTCGTAAAGAAAAACAATTGGGAAAAAGAGAAGAACGTATTGGACGAGATGAGTTAAAATACAATGAACTGATCGAAGAGCAAAAAAAGCAGCTTGAAAAAATATGCGGTTTAACGGCTGACCAAGCCAAAGAGTTGCTTATCCGAGCAATGGAAAATGAAGCCCGCTACGAAGGCGCCAAACTTATCAAAAGAATAGAAAATGAAACCAAAGAGGAAGCGGATAAAAAAGCAAAAAAAATTATCGCCACCGCTATTCAGCGTTATGCCGGTGATTACGTTGCCGAAAGGACCGTGTCGGTCGTACAGCTTCCGAATGATGAGATGAAGGGCCGCATCATTGGAAGGGAGGGTCGCAATATTCGGGCTCTGGAAGCTGCAACCGGTATCGATCTCATTATCGATGATACGCCCGAGGCCGTTATTCTTTCAGGCTTTAACCCGGTAAGGAGGGAAGTAGCCCGCATCGCGCTTACCCGATTGATTTCCGACGGCCGCATCCACCCTGCCCGGATCGAAGATGTCGTCAAGAAAGTCGGACAAGAAGTTGACCAGGCGATTAAAGAAGCCGGCGAGCAGGCGGCGTTCGACCTGGGGGTCCACGGGATCCACAACGAATTGATCAAATTTATCGGTCGCTTGAAATTCCGTACCAGCTATGCTCAAAATGTGCTGCAGCACTCAGTGGAGGTCGGTTTTCTCAGCGGCGTGATTGCGGCCGAGTTGGGACTGAATCAAAAACTAGCCCGGCGAATGGGATTGATGCATGACATCGGCAAAGCGATCGATCATGAGGTGGAAGGACCCCATGCTGTAATCGGCTCCAAACTTGCCAAAAAGTTCCACGAATCTTCAAAAGTCGTTCATGCCATTGCCGCCCATCACGAGGATATCCTCCCCAATTCAGTATATGCCCTGCTGGTGCAAGCCGCGGATGGTCTATCCGGCGCTCGGCCGGGGGCACGTAAAGAACTGCTTGAGAATTACATCAAACGCCTTGAGGATCTCGAAAAAATAGCCAATTCATTCAGAGGCGTTGCCAACACCTATGCCATCCAGGCCGGCAGAGAGCTGCGTGTCATAGTTGAAAGCGAAAAGATTACCGATGAACAGGCGACCCTGCTCAGTCGGGACGTCGCCAAAAAGATTGAAGAATCACTGACCTTTCCGGGGCAAATAAAAATAACCGTAATCCGGGAGACCAGGGCGGTGGAGTATGCGAATAAGTAAAATAGGTTGAGCCGGTTTAGCCCGTTGAGCCTGTTGAGCCGGTTAAAATGAGAGTAGATCCGTTTTTTTCGGGCTCAACCGGCTCAACCGGCCTAACCGGCTCAACCTAATTTGTCGAGGTAAAATCTATGGCCCATGTTGTTGATATATTGCGCGAGCGTGGATTTATCGAACAAATGACCCACGACCAGGAATTGTACGACCTTTTCGAAAACGAACGCGTAACGTGCTACATCGGTTTTGATCCGACCGCCTCGAGTTTGCATATTGGAAGCCTCGTGCCGATCATGTCTCTGGCCCATATGCAAAAAAACGGCCATCGACCGATTGCACTTGTCGGCGGCGGGACAGGTCTCGTCGGCGATCCCAGCGGCAAAACAGAGATGCGACAGCTGCTGACTTACGAGTCGATTGAGGAAAACGCCCGCGGGCTTAAAAAACAATTGTCACATTTTATAGATTTTTCGGATAACAACGCCCTGATGTTGAACAATGCCGACTGGCTGACCAAACTGGCGTACATCCCGTTTCTCAGAGACTTCGGGCGGTATTTTTCGGTCAATCGGATGCTCAAAGCTGAAAGTTATAAGCTGAGGCTTGATTCCGAGGAAGGGCTGAGTTTTATTGAATTTAATTATATGCTGCTGCAGGCATATGACTTTTTGGAGCTGTTCAGACGGCATGACTGCAAACTGCAGATGGGCGGCCGGGATCAATGGGGCAACATCGTGGCAGGGATTGAATTGATTCGCAGGGACCGACACAGAACCGCTTTTGGCATAACATTTCCATTGATCACCACCAGTGGCGGGGCAAAAATGGGCAAAACCGCTGCCGGCGCCATCTGGCTCGATCCGAAGCGCACATCACCTTATGAATATTACCAGTACTGGATCAATACAGATGATCGCGATGTCGAGCAATTTTTAGCGCTTTTCACCTTTCTGCCACTGGATGAAATTCGCGCCATTGCCGGTTTGGAAGGGGTCGAATTGAATGCAGCCAAGACTGTCCTGGCATTTGAAGCAACTGCTTTGGCCCACAGCATCGACGACGCCAAGAAGGCGTATCGTAAAAGCGTCAGTAATTTTGGCATGCGCGCGGTACCGGTGGAAATATTGCCTTCAAGCGCGATTCACGCAGCGAACGATAGTGAAGCCGGGTTGAAAACGGCCGATTCCTATATCGAGCCAGCCGAATTAAAGTCTGGAATACCGGCCTTCAAACTGTTTCATTTGGTCGGATTGGCGCCATCGGGCGGCGCTGCCCGGCGCCTGATCGAGCAGGGCGGCGCCTACGTAAATTCACAGCGCATTGAATCATTCGACCAACTGATTACAAATACGGATCTGGATAAAAATCAAGTAATTGTATTAAGATCCGGGAAAAAGCGCTATCACAAAATTGCCACTAAGAAAACCGACTGACTTAAAAACAACCGATGCATTTTTGACTGAAATTGTCCTTGATTTTTTTTAGAAAGGCATTAAATTTTTGATTGACAAAAGCAATCAGTAAGGGTAAATACTGCAGGCTTTCTTGAGAGGCGAACAGGTGAATCTGATATGCCTCGTGAAAGAAAATTTTTTTTTCACTTGACAATATAAAAAATAATTTTTATATAAAGCACTTTCTACGGGCAACTTGTCCGGCCGTTCATACAGCGGCAACTTGATCTTTGAAAACTAAATAGTGACAGGCTCTTGAGTTGGGTCTAGAGTTGATTCGTTGCACGAACCATTGGGATTGGGACGTGCAGCTGATGAGTTTAATTGGAGAGTTTGATCCTGGCTCAGAATGAACGCTGGCGGCGTGCTTAACACATGCAAGTCGCACGAGAACACTTCAGCTTGCTGAAGTCAGTAAAGTGGCGCACGGGTGAGTAACGCGTGGGTAATCTGCCTCCGAATTGGGGATAACATTGCGAAAGCGATGCTAATACCGAATAACATCCTTAAAACTTCGGTTTTCAGGATCAAAGGTGGTCTCTACATGTAAGCTACTGTTTGGAGATGAGCCCGCGTACCATTAGCTTGTTGGTAGGGTAATGGCCTACCAAGGCGACGATGGTTAGCTGGTCTGAGAGGATGATCAGCCACACTGGAACTGACACACGGTCCAGACTCCTACGGGAGGCAGCAGTGAGGAATTTTGCGCAATGGGGGAAACCCTGACGCAGCAACGCCGCGTGAGT
>Ga0126326_1000139_pt1 | contig 37392 bp, 29 predicted proteins | sample InaspJWI67metaG_FD_94485 | JGI IMG/M metagenome (GOLD analysis project Ga0126326, IMG submission 94485) | Marine gutless worms symbiont microbial communities from Oahu, Hawaii - Inanidrilus sp. 1 OAHU.JWI-67 metaG | ecosystem: Host-associated > Annelida > Digestive system > Unclassified | place... | reverse complement strand
GTATTTGTTACAAAAAAAATAATACACCAAATGCCAAACACTCGAAAAATTCAACCTTCTACATATTCATTAAATTTTGATGGGCTAATAAAGGAAACAATCGCGCATGGCCAGACGAATATGCATTACGCTGAACGGCAACGAAATCGAGGTGGAGATTCAGGATCACTGGACGTTGCTCTATCTTCTGAGAGAGCAACTTGGTTTGCTGGGAACGAAGGAAGGCTGCGGCAGCGGCGAGTGCGGCGCCTGTACGGTGATATTGGAGGGCGTTTCCATCAACGCCTGCCTGTACCTGGCAGCGGAAGTCGACGGCAAGAACATATTGACCATTGAAGGACTGGCTGCACCGGACGGCACCCTGCACCCGATTCAGCAGGCCTTCGTTGAAAAAGGCGGCATTCAATGCGGGTACTGTTCGCCGGGGATGATTCTGGCTGCCAAAGCGCTGTTGGATGAAAATCCGAATCCAAGCGAGGAAGAAATCAAGGATGCGATTGCCGGCAACATCTGCCGCTGCACCGGATACGTTCAAATAATCGATGCCATTCGGTCGGCAAGCGGTGCAAAGAAAGAACAAATCAAGGTCGTGGCCTGGCAATCCGATCATAAAACCTGATGTGCAGGATTTCAAATGGCACGCCAGGGCATAAGTCATTCTTTTGGACATTGACTTGAAATCATTGCATTAAGGCGAGATTATTTAATTTTCACGCCAAGACGCAAAGAAAGATTGTTAAAACTTTGCGCCTTTGCGACTTTGCGTGAGGTAAATTTTAATCAACCATGATTGAACATGATATAGGACATATCCAGATTGAATCTTTTAGGAATGCTACCCGTCGAGAGCCTCAGGGTCGAATGATCGATTTAGATAGAAAAGACAGAGCGAAGCGATACAATAAATCTTCAATCTTAAATCCGGCATGCCCGGGTTGGGCATTTGATCTTTCAAACAACTAAGGACCGCAAACGCTTTCTGTCATAAAACACACGGAATAAATACCAACTAAAAAGAGAGACTTAAATGGATAACCTGGCTGCTGTCGGTAAAAGGACTCCCAAGCTTGACGCTGTGGACAAGGCTACGGGTCGATCGCGCTACATTCAGGATCTAAAACTGCCGGAGATGCTCTACGGCAAAATTCTTTACAGCAAGTACCCCCACGCCAAAATCGTTCACATCGACACGTCAAAGGCCGCGAAACTAAGAGGGGTGCGGGCTGTCATTACCGGTGCCGACATCCCCGAAATCCGCATGGGTGTATACAAGGACAACCCGCCGCTCAAAGCCGGCAAAGTTCGTTCATACCGGGACGAAGTGGCAGCCGTAGCGGCCACAGATCCTGAAATCGCCATGGAAGCCATGGATCTGATCGAAGTCACCTATGATGCGCTGCCGGGAATATTCGATCCCGAAGAAGCCATGGCCGAGGATGCGCCGCTGATCCATGAGAGGCATAAGACCAACATCCTGAAAATGCCTTGGAAAATGCACTTTGGCGATGTGGAAGCCGCCGTAAAGCAAGCTGCTTACAACGTGGCCGATCGGTTCAGGACGACCTGGGTCACACACTGCTGCATGGGTACCAGCGGCTGTATCGCCCAGTTCGATCACAGCAACAACCTGACCATCTACAGCAACACCCAAATTCCCTCCCTGGCCCAGAAAGATTTCATGAACGCCCTGAAAGCCATGGGGTTGACCAACCGCCGGGTGCGTGTGATCAAGCCGTGCATCGGCGGCGGTTTCGGCAGTAAACTGGACACCTACGCCTACGAGCACATCGCCATCCTTTTGGCACATCTCACCCGCAAGCCGGTAAAAATTGAATTCGACCGCGAAGAAGAATTTATCGCCACGTCCACCCGCCAACCGGCGATCATCGATATTGCCCAGGGATGTGATCAGAACGGCCGGCTTCTTTACCGGGATGTTTCCATGATACTCGATAACGGCGCGTACACATCCTGGGGGGCGACCACACCGTCGGTCATGATGATGCCCATCTCGTCCCTGTACCGGGTGCCCAATGTCCACTATGTGGCCAAGTGCGTGTATACCAACAACACCTATTCCCAGGCCATGCGCGGCTACGGCAACCCCCAGGCCACCTTTGCCATCGAAAGCGCCATGGACATGCTGGCCGAGACAGCCGCAATCGATCCGGTTGAGTTTCGTCGGATCAATGCCAACCAGCCCGGGGAAATCACAAGCCAGGGATTTCGGATCAGTACCTGCGGGATGGGCCAATGCCTCGATTCGGTCCTGGAAAAACTCGAATGGCAGCGGCCCAAGGAGAATGGCGAAGGTGTGGGAGTTGCATCTCTGATCCACGTGGGCGGCGGCGCCCGGGTCTACAAGTCCGACGGCTGCGGTACAATCATTAAAATAAACGACTACGGCAAAGTGGACGTTTTTACCGGTGCGACCGACATGGGCCAAGGCGCCGATACCGTGATTGCACAAATTGTGGCCGAAGAGCTCGGCCTAAGGGTGGAAGATGTCCACATCATCCATGCCGACACGGACGTCTGCCCCTGGGATGTAGGGGCGCATGCCAGCCGAACGACCTTTGTTGCCGGCAACTCGGCGCTTATGGCAGCGCGTAAAGTCAAGGAACGCATTCTGGAGATGGCTTCCCGTATGCTGGAAGCACCGCCGGAGATACTGCAGCTGCGCGACCGTAAAATTATACCCCGGGAAGATCCGGAAAAGGCTTTGGATATTGCCAAAGTGCTGCGTAAGACCCATTTCAGCTCCGGGGGAGATATGCTCATGGCCGAACATTTTTTCGATCCGGCCAATGAAAATCTGGATCGGGACTTTCGAGGCAATATGTCCATGACTTACAGCTTCGGGACTCATGGCGTGCGCGTGAAGGTGGACGAGGAGACGGGGAAAGTCGAGATACGGGATTATGTGGCGGCGCATGACGTAGGTCGGGCCATCAATCCCATGCTTCTGGAAGGCCAGGTATTCGGCGGCGTGATGATGGGTATCGGCTATGCCCTGACCGAGCAAGTCATTCTTGAAAAGGGCGAGATGATGAACCCGAATTTCAGAGATTACAAGATTCCCACGGCCAAAGACGTCGTGCCCATTCAGGCCCCGGTCATCGAAACCGTCGACGAATTCGGCCCTTTCGGCGCAAAAGGCATCGGGGAGCCGGGATGCGTACCAACGGCACCGGCTGTGGCCAACGCCGTGTACGATGCCATCGGTGTGCGTATCAAGGACCTGCCGATAACGCCGGAAAAAGTGCTGGCCGCCATCAAACAGAAAAAAGGTTTGACCGCCTGTGGCATCGACCCGTTGACTGAAAAAGAACAACCGTGCAAATAGACCGGGTATTTCACCCTGATTTACCGCCGGACGAATATACATACGGTATTCGCTTTAGACATTCTAGACGACTAAGCATTTCAACCAATGACAGGCCGATCATTCGGTGGACCCAAATCCGGGCACAAGAGACTTGAGTTTGTCCAGATCGGCCGGTGTGTCTATGTCAAAAAAGCGGAGAGGATCATCCATCTCCACGGCCTGGACACTTTCGGGATGGGAGCGAATGATTTCCCGGGCACCGGTATCGCCTTGAATTTTTAGGATACGGCTGTAAAACCGGCGGGTGAAAATGGTCGGATTACGACGTCTGCCGTCACATACAGGAACGCAGATATCTTTATCGGACGACCGGAAGCATTCCAGCAGCCAGTCGATTATATCCGCATCCACAAGCGGTTGATCGGCCAGGAGGAACATCACGGAGGGAAAATCCGCACGCGCCATTTCCAGGCCCAGACGCAGCGAATGGCTCATGCCGTTGCGGTATGCCGTATTGATCCCGATGGAAAGCCGCGGATCCGCCCTACAGTCGACGATTTGCTCGAGGATGGCTTTGCTGTGATGGCCCAGGATGAGGATGATTCGATCCAGCCGGGAGCTGAGGGCCGCCCCAAGGACCCGTTCGATGAGCGTTATGCCGCCCAGTTTTAAAAGCTGTTTGGGCAGGCCGAATCGTTTCGACAGTCCGGCAGCAAGGACAATTCCTGCAGTCGGTTTTTTCCAGGACATTGGCCGGCTCGCTTTCAATCTTTGATAGGCTTTTGGGGGTCAACCTGTTGACCGGTTTAATTATCACCCAATGACGCCGGGATCGCAAATGAAAAGAGCGGAAATTTACGAAAACCCGCCAAGAAATGGCAACCGGCAACGCTGCCGGCATATACCGGAGACAACCTGGGGGCGCACAGTTAGCTGCCGGAACCAGGCTTCGCTTCGATCTGCGGTCTTTACTATCGGTAAATGGCGTTTCAGGAGCAACCAGTTATGACGGCTAAACCGCTTCAGGAAATCATCGTCGGCATCAAAGGCGCCGGGGAAATGGCCAGCGGTGTTGCCTGGCGGCTTTATATGGCCAATATCCGCCGGATTTATATGATGGAGGTCGCTCAGCCGCTGGCTGTCCGTCGCTTGGTTTCGTTTTGTGAAGCGGTTTACGATAAAACTCAGACGGTGGAGGCGGTTACGGCCGCACTGGTCGCCGATAAAGCGGCAATTCACAAAGCGTGGGCCGATGATCGCATCGCCGTTATTGTCGACCCGGGATGGTCGACCCTCGAACGAATCCGTCCGGACGTGGTTGTCGATGCGATTCTGGCCAAGAAAAACCTGGGCACGTCTGTCGCGGAGGCACCGCTGGTCGTCGGCCTCGGTCCGGGTTTCAGGGCCGGCCGCGATGCACACATGGTGATCGAAACCAATCGCGGGCACAATCTGGGTCGGATCATCACATCCGGTTCCGCTGAGCCGGATACCGGTGTGCCGGGCAGCATTAGCGGTTACACGAGGCAGCGGGTTTTAAGAGGACCTGTAGACGGCAGCTTCAGGTCAAAGGCGGCCATTGGTGGCCTGGCAAAAAAAGGAGATGTCGTCGGTCATGTCGACCGGTCCGAAGTTCGTGCCGAAATTGACGGAGTGATCAGAGGGCTGATACGTTCGGGTACGCAAGTCGGCAAAGGAATGAAAATTGGAGATATTGATCCCCGGGGGGATACGCGTTATTGTGCGACAATCTCAGAAAAGGCCCGGGCCATCGGCGGCGCGGTGCTCGAAGCCGTATTGCGTGCCTATTTGAAGCCTGCTGTAAACAGCAATTCCGCCACCGGATCCGGTCGGCGTAACACTCCTGCCGAAAGCGGTGTCGACCAGCTGACGGCCGAAATTCAGGAAGGTAAACCCCGCACGATTTCAAGGGCTGTGGATCTGATCGAATCCGAATCAGCAGAATCCCTCGCACTGATCGACGCGTTGGGCCGCCTTGTCGGAAAAGCGCACCGTATCGGTATTACCGGCCCGCCGGGCGCCGGCAAGAGCACGTTTACCAATCAGCTGGTCAAACTGCTGCGCTCCCTGGGGAAAACCGTGGGGATTGTGGCGGTGGATCCCAGCAGTCCTTTCAGCGGCGGCGCCTTGCTCGGTGACCGTCTGCGCATGAGCGATATAACAGGCGATCCGGGGGTTTTCTTACGCAGCCTGGCCACCCGGGGTAACCTGGGCGGCCTGGCGCGCAAAGCTTCGGAGGTGGCCGATGTTCTGGATGTTTCCGGCAAACAGGTCGTCATTTTCGAATCCGCCGGTGTCGGCCAGGCTGATATCGATGTCATGTCGGCGGCTGATACGGTCGTCGTGATGACGGTTCCGGATGCCGGCGACATGGTCCAGAGTATGAAATCGGGAATCATGGAAATCGGCGACATATTCGTCGTCAACAAAGCGGACCTGCCGGGTGCCGACCGGATGAAAGCCGATATTGAAGCGGTGTTGCGGATGCGAGAGAGCGGCAGCAGCTGGCGACCTGCTGTTCGGACATCGGATGCGAGAAAAGGCACAGGGCTTGCGGAAATTCATGATGATATCCAAGCCCATCTGAGGTATCTGAAAAAAGAGGGGCTCCTGGTTCAAAAAAGACAGCAGAGAGCTAAAGAAAGAATTCGGTTTCTCGTGGACGAAGGTCTGACACGGCGGTTCTGGACCAAAGCGCGCTTGGAAAAACTGCAGGATTCGATTCGCAACGCCGGTGCCCGGATTTCCCCTCACAACCTCGCTGACAAATTATTGTCGGATTGAGGCACAGGAAAAAGCGGTCAATATGGGTTCTTTGCAAAAAGCCTTAGATCTCGAAGGCGGGGGCGTGGTCAGTCTGGTAGGTGCCGGTGGAAAAACAAGTCTGATGTTTCGCCTCGCCAAAGAGTTCTCTGATGCCGGAGAATCCGTTCTGTCAACGACCACAACCAAAATCATGATGCCCGATCGGCATCAGTCTCCGCAGATCATTTTGGCTGCATCTCCGCAGGAGGTACTGGAAAAAGCCGAAAAATTGCTTAAAAACAACCGTCACGTCAGTGCGGTATCGCCACGTCCTGCCGATTCTCCTGATAAAGTCAGCGGATTCGAGCCTGAGATCGTCGGACAGTTTTATAAATCCGGTCTGTTCCGCTGGATTGTGGTGGAAGCCGACGGCGCTGCCCAAAAACCGATGAAAGTGCCGGCAGAGCACGAACCTGTAATTCCCGCCGCTACCGACTGGCTTATCGGTGTTGTCGGGCTAAGGGCCATTGATAAACCCCTGGGGCCGCAGTGGGTTTTTCGGCATGATTTGTACACCCAGATCACCGGCCTTTTGCCGGGAAATTTGGTAACTGAGGCTTCTGTTTGCGCTGCTGTTACCCATAAAGAAGGCGTTATGAAGGGATGCCCATCTGGGGCTCGCAAAGCTCTGTTTTTAAACACAGCGGACGAATCCCGCGGACTGGAGCTGGGGAAAAAAATCGCCCAAATCTTGAATGAGACAGCGGTCAAGACTAAGATCGAAAAGATTGTTATCGGCAAACCTTTGGAAAATCCAGCGGTTGTCGCGCGTATCGACCTAATATACTGAACGATTCCTGGTATGGAAACGAACTTTGCAGAAATCGACAGCTATCTCCGCCAGAACAGGCGGTTGGTGCTGGCCCGCATCATCCATCAGATAGGCTCTGTAACGCGCCGACTGGGGACCAAATGCCTGATAATTGAGGACGGCACCTTGGTCGGAACTATCGGCGGCGGCCGCCTGGAGCACGAGGTCTTACTAAAAGCAAAAGAAGTTTTGCATACGGCGAAAACCGTCGTCCTTCACTTTAATCCTACCGGCATTGAAGTCGCAAAAAACGAAATGCCGTGCGGTGGGATTGTAGACGTATATCTGGAGCCGATATTTCCCGAGAATCACGCAACAGGCGCTTTGTTTGCAGAAGTCGCCGCCATGAAAGCCGAAGACCGGACCGGCATCTTGCTGACCACGGTTGCCGAAGGAATCCGGGCGGATAACACTGCCAGCCGCCTGCTTATTGCCGAAGACGGCATGGTGACCGGTGAAATCGAGGCTACAATAAAAAATGCCCTGGGCGATATAAATGAACTTCTTAAAATCAACAGGCCTGTCATGCGCGAACTCGTGCCCGGAGAAGTATCCGTCTTCGTGGAACCGATTCGGCGTGAAGACACCCTTTACCTATTCGGGGCCGGGTATATCTCAACCTTTGTGGCCCCGCTTGCCACAACCGTGGGCTTCAGCGTGGCGGTCATCGACGACCGGGAAGAATTTGCCAATCGCAAGCGGTTTCCATCCGCCGAAAATATTCTCGTCATGCCTTTTGCTGAAGCATTCAAGCAAATTCAGATGACATCTTCATCGTATCTGGTCATCGTCACCCGCGGACACGGGCACGACCTGGCGGTGCTGCGCAAGGCGCTGGATACACCATGCGCCTACCTGGGCATGATCGGCAGCAAGCGAAAAATTACAATTATTTTCGATACCCTCAGAAAAGAAGGTGTTTCTGAAAGCAATCTGGAGAAGGTGCATGCACCCATCGGGCTGGATATCGGCGGTGAAACACCGGAAGAGATTGCCGTGAGTATTGTGGCTGAACTGATTCGAACTCGGAACGAATGAACGTCGAACATCGAACGTCCAACATCGAATTTTGAATGAAAAAAGATATCAATATTCAAAATGTAACAGAAAAAAAATTAAGGCCTTGATTTCGAGCATCAAAGCGGCAGTATTAAATACAATGATAAGTGTTAAGTATTCAGTGATAAATATTCCGATTTAATTCAGCATTGGACGTTCGATGTTCGATGTTCGACGTTCATCTATCTAAAAAACCTCATCCAATGCCAGGCGGATCGTATCGACCGCCAATCCGATCTCCTGCGTCTTGATTACAAACGGCGGCGCCACCAGAAAGGCATCCCCGTGGATTCCCGCAAGTCCGGTGGCTTTGTAAACGATAACCCCGTGTCTAAAAGTTGCTTCCCAGATTTTTTCAGCAATTCGCTCTGACCGGTCAAATGGAGTGTTGGTTTCTTTGTCTTTGACCAGCTCTACACCCCACAAAAAACCAAGGCCGCGCACATCCGCGACATGCGGGTGATCGGCCAATCGATCTTTGAGCAAATCGCCCAGCGACTTTCCCCTCTTTGCCACGTGCTCGACCAGCTTTTCCTTTTCCAGGATACGCACGGTGGCCAGGCCGGCCGCAGCGGTTACCGGATGGTGGGTAAAAGTCCCGCCATGCATGAACCCGCCTTGGTGATTGCACAAACTGTCGAAATGCTCCGATCGAACCCCGACGGCCGACAGCGGCAACGATCCGCCGGATATCCCCTTGCCGAGGATCATTAAATCGGGAATCACGTTGTAATGTTGACAGGCAAACCACCGGCCGGTTCGCCCCATGCCGCACATGACTTCGTCCAAAATAAGCAGGATGTTGTATTTATCACAAATCCCTCGGATGATCGGCCAGTATTCCTCCGGTGGTGGATAGGCAGCCAGGGTGCCGCCGCTGACGGTCTCCGCCAGAAAAGCGGTGATCGTATCCGGACCGACGTTTTCGATCGTATCTTCCAGCGACAGTGCACATCGGACATCACATGAAGGATACTGCAGCCCGTATGCACATCTCAGACAATACGGCGGTGGAATATGAATGGCGTCACTCAACATCGGCGCATAGGGAACCCTGAATGCTGTCCGGCCCATGGCCGACAAAGCTCCGAGCGTCAAGCCGTGATAAGACTTCCAGCGTGCGATGAGTCTAAATCGATGGGGTCGGTTGTTGGCAATGTGGATTTGTCGGGCCAATTTGATCGCCGCTTCAACCGCCTCCGATCCGCTGGACAGAAAATAAAACCGGTCGATCCCTTCAGGTGCATGAAGCGCCAGTGCATTTGCCAAGTCTTCCACCACCGGTGTAGACATCATGGTGGGATGGACATAGTGATAACTAAGAATCTGCTCATAGACGGCCCTGGCAATTTCTTCCCTACCCTGGCCGATATTTACTACGATTGCCCCACCGCTGGCGTCCAGATAGCGATTGCCGTTGCTGTCCTCGATCCAGCATCCGGATGCTTTTTGGGCCAGGGGCAACTTGTGATCCAGAACCCTCGGAAAGACATTCCCTGGGATTGTATCCATTATCTCCTGCTCCTCTTGGTTTGTCTAATAGTGCTTACCAATTTCTTGCGTACAAGTTTTTGTTGAACTCCGATAGCTTTTTACCTTGAAAGTTGATGTTGCGAGTTGCGTGTTATGAGTTTAAAGAAGGAATCCCTGCGTTTTTAAATTTGCCAGGTGCTGGACCAGCATCTTCCTCGCGTTGGCAATAAATTCGGGACCACCCGAATTGTAGATCTCAGCGTCAGAAACACCTATATCCCTGCCGCTTAACAGATTCCGCTCTTTGAGTATCTGTTTCAGATGCCTTATGGTACCCTCATTGCCGTCGGCAATACGAATGTGTTCGCCAAGTACTTTATTTAGTGGTCTTTTTAAAAATCCATAATGCGTGCACCCGAAGACAACCGATGCAATGTGGTCGGGATTAAATTCTGCAAAATATTTTCCCAGACACACCTCCATTTGTGGACCATCAATTATTCCGGATTCGACCAGGGTGATCACATCCCGGCATGGCAGTTTAACTATATCATGCCCTTGCCCGAATCGGGTGATCAGATTATCCATCATCCGGCTTTTAAGCGTCATGCCGGTGGCCATGACGATGATTTTTCCTTCCAAACCAAAATCGGTCGCGACTTTCAGGGCTGGTTCCATTCCTAAAATCGGGATTTGGTATTTTTCTCTTAATTCAGTAACAGCCACGCTGGTGGCCGTGTTGCAGGCCACGACGATGGCTTTGACCTGTTTGGCGACCAAAAAATCACAAGCCTGGAAACAAAGATCTTTGACTTCCGCTTTGGGCATCAGTGAGTAAGGGCTGACGCCGGAGTCGCCGAAATAGACAAACCTTTCCCGGGGCAGCATATACATCCCCTGCCCCAGGCAGCTGACGCCGCCCAAACCCGAATCAAAGATTCCTATGGGGGCGTCCTTATCATCAGACACTGTTCATTTCTCCTCAGATAATAATATTTCAGCCATTAAGGGCCTAAGCATTTTTTAATAACGTTTGAAAAATATGGCTCTTCCAGACCAGTGAATAACATACTTGATTGTAACGGAACTGTTGCGTGTTCCGCGTTACGGGATACGTGGTACGGGTCTTCAAGAGGATGGTTTCCTTTTTTATAACGCGCAACCCGTAACCCGTAACATCATCTTTCAATACAACAACAACCATTTCATCAGACGTGTTTTACCGGCAGTCACTTCAATCAACGTACCGTCTTCCAGTCGCGCCAAAGGGATCACCTGATCGGCAATGGTCAACCGGGCCTGGTTTATGGGAACAATGAAAAATCGGATGGATTCCATCGGTCTGCGTTCCTCGTCAATCACCAGCCAGCCGTTGCGCTTGGTGGTTCTTTTGGGAACTGCATTGGGCAGCCCGGTTCCTACCGACTCTACCCGGGTTTCAAGTGCCAGCAAATTTGATTCCGGTCCGACTATAAAGTCCCCTTCAACCCAGGTTCGCTCCACCGAATGGCGATAGCGCAGCGTGATGGTATCCCGGCCGCTGACTCGCACCACGGCGATGCGTCGGCCCTCTTCTTTGGGCAGCATGACGGTAACGAACTGCACGGGCCAAATCACCAGACCGATCAGCACTAAAGCGGCCGGTGCTATCAGGTAGAGGAAAATTCTGTTCATGCATCAAACCGAGGGGGTCGATGCCAATGCCATGGCTGCTCTGGACTTGCGTGTCCGTTGCCAGAGGTACATGGCGACCAGGGTGGCGATGGCCATGCCGTTGGCCAAATGTTGGTTGATGTGCAGATCACCGATGACCAGATTGGATGGATTGACCAAAACAAAAGCAAGGATAAGGAACAGAAACCGTTCCCAGATATATGTCTTCACCACCCAGTGACCCTGAATAAAAGCCGACCAGCAAAACATGCCGATGATACAGATCGGAATAATATATAACAGCTCCGTCCAGTTGGTGTTGAACATCAGCAGTTTCGGATTGTAGATAAACATGAACGGCAGGGTAAAAGCGGCCAGATCGAGCCGGAAAGATTTCCACCCGGTTTTGATCGGGTCCGATCCGGCAATGCCCGCAGCGGCATAAGCGCACAATCCCACCGGCGGTGTGTCATCGGCGACAATGCCGTAATAAAACACAAAAAGGTGAATGGCGATGATCGGCAGCCCGAGATTCAAATCCTGGCTGATGGTCAGGATGGCCGGCGCTGTCATGGCGGCCATGACAATATAGGTCGCTGTCGTTGGCAGACCCATCCCCAGAATGATACAGGCAAAAACCGAGAAGAGTAAGGTCAAAAAGAGATCACCGCCGGCCAGGTAGGTAATAAACGCGGCCATTTTAAGGCCTAAACCGGTAAGGGTGACCACACCAATGATGATGCCGCAGCAGGCACAGGCTGCGGCGACACCGGCCATATTGCGAGCCCCGGCTTCCAGGGAGCCGAGCAGTTCATCAATGATCTGACGTCTGAAAAATCCCTCAGGCCGCTCGCGGTAACGAAGGAACACTTTATCATCGGATTGCTCGCCGCGAGCCATCCGGCGTGGAAAAATGAAATAGCTTCTGGCAATATTATTGCCGACGGCGACCAGCGCTCCGGCCAGAATGCCCCATGACGCAGAGGTGGTGGGTGTCCAGAAAAGAATCAATAGAAAATAACACAGCACAAAGAGGGGTAATAGAAAATGAATGCCCGATAGAATCGTCTTGGCGATTGCCGGGGTTTCCTCTTTGGTCAGACCACGGATGTTATGTTTGATCGCCTCCAGGTGCACAATCGAGAAAATAGCCGTGTAGGACAAGATCGCCGGAATGAAAGCTGCCTTGACCACTTCAAAATAAGAGATGCCGATCATCTCGGCCATGATAAAGGCGGCGGCACCCATAATTGGTGGCATGAGCTGGCCGTTGGTCGAAGCTGCGACTTCCACCGCGCCTGCCGCATGGGGCTTGAATCCGACTTTTTTCATCAGCGGAATGGTCATAGCACCGGTGGTTACGGTATTGGCGATCGAAGAGCCGGAAATAGACCCCATGGCAGCCGAAGCAACCACGGCCGCCTTGGCCGGTCCGCCTCGGAATCGACCCATTGTGGCAAAGGAAAGATTGATCAGGTATTCTCCGGCACCGGTCTTATCCATCAACGCACCGAAAAGTACAAATAAAAATACAAATGTAGCCGAAACCCGCAACGGGACCGACCAGAGTCCCTCACCGGACATGAAAATATGGTCGATAATGCGCGCAACCCGGAAGCCCCGGTGGGCCAATTCGCCGGGAATATAGGGACCCAAATAGGCATAGAACAGAAAAGCCAGGGTTATCAGCGGAAGCATGGGTGAAACACTGCGCCGGGTTGCTTCCAGAATAATCGCAAGTAAAATACCGCCGGTAATAATGTCATAGGCGGCAGCATCGCCTTGAGCGTTGACCCAGTGCTCATAATTGGCGAAAACGTAAATCGCTGCGGCTCCGCCGACAATGGCCAGAATGATATCGGGAATGGACAACCGATTTCGGGGAGATTTTTTCGACATCGGAAAACACATGAAACACAGCACCATTGCAAAGCACAGATGGATACTTAACTGCTTGTATCCCGGGAGCTCTCCAAAGAACCCGGTATAAAGCTGAAAGAGGGACATGATGATAGCGAACCAGCGCACAAAAAGTCCTATTTTGCCGGTTAATACCCGCGAACCTGTTTCCGATTCATGGGCCATTCGTAGGCTGTCCTCGACTTTTTGATTTACTTTTTCATGCGTCATGTAACCTCCTCGAAAGCGATGGGGGATATAGATTTTCGGATAACTAATCCGGGTAAACTCACAAGTTACAGTTTAATCCTGCCGGTCGTAACTTCAAGTATCTAATATTATTGAAATTAGTTATCCGAAAATCTATATTTAAACCGGAGCGATCGGCATGATCGCTCCGGTCTATTTTTGCGAGGTCAACTATTGGGACTATTTGACAACGCCGACTTCCTTAAAATATTTTTCTGCGCCCGGATGCAGGGGAACACTCATGCCTACCATGGCTTTTTCAACACTGATGACCTTGAACTTGGCGTGTGCTTTTTTAATCTGTTCCAGGTCTTCGTATGTGGCTTTGACCACGTCGTAGACGATATCTTCTTCCAGGTCAGCGCGTGCTACCATCATTGCCATGACCGCAATGGTTTTCACCGGAGAGTCTACCCCCTTGTAAACCCCGGCCGGGACCGTGTCGCTGGCATAGAAAGTATACTGCTTCATCAGCTTGTCGGCATTGGGGCCGGTGACGGGGACTATATTGGAAGGTACCAGCACGCAGGTGTCGATAATATGCGCGGCACCCACAGCGGTGGTGTTGAAATAGGCGTCCAGCCGGCCGTCTTTCATGTAATCTGCAGCCTGACTGGCTTTGAGTTGCTGGGCTTTGAGATCGCTGGTCGATATACCCCAGGCAGCCAGAATCTGTTTGGCATTTTCGGTCGTACCGGATCCCAGCGGTCCGATGGATACGCGTTTGCCTTTCAAATCCGCCACCGAGTTGATATTGGCAGCCTTGCGGGCTACAATCTGGATGGTTTCGGGATAAAGGGTCATGCAACCCAGAAGGCTTTTGATCGGTTTGTCAAACATGAGTTTGCCGTAATAAGCATAGGAAGCGATATCGTTTTGGAGCAAGGCAAAATCGGTATCGCTTTTACCGATCAGTTTGGCGTTGGCCACCGATGCACCCGAAGATTCAGCGGTTACCTTTATGTTTTTTTCCCTTAAACTTTTCCAGGCCACCCGCGAAACGGCTCCTGCAAACGGATAGTAGGCGCCGGTCACCCAACCGGAAGCGATTGACAGAAAGCGCCGTCCGGCCGCATTAACAGACGGTACGGCTAAAGCCAGGGCCAGAACGATGACTACACACAATACAAACCGTTTTTTGTTAAGCATACTCTCCTCCTTTATAAGCGTTAAAAGTGACTGCCGACACTTAAGTGCGGTGTGAAATTTCATAGTAAATATCCTTGCGCAATTCAATCAACACTTTCCAGTCCGGCACCTGTGCCGGAAAGGCAAGGATATTCGGCCATCTTTTAATGTAACCCTTACCACCTCCTTTCTTGACGCGATTGGGTAATCTCGATAACCGGGACCATAGCGTCAATTAAAAATTACCGCAAGTATTGTTTACGGCCTATATCAAACCCGGATATAGCGGAACCGATATGCTTCAGCTCTCAATGTTCCTCGTAAAATTTCGTTTTCAATCATTACCGCACCATCTTACCAGGACACGCTCCAGCGCATCCATGGCCTTGGCCAAATTTTCATATGAGTTGGCATAGGAAATCCGAATATGCCGCGCTCCCCAGGGAACAGCGGTAATCTTGGCTTCATCCATCAGAGCCTCCACAATTTCCTGAGGTGTTTTGTCCAGCTTGGCAGTGTTGATGAATACGTAAAAAGCGCCCCGGGGCTTTACGAACGAAATGCCCGGCATCGCTTGCAATCGGTCCATAACCATCAGCCGACGACGATCGAACTCCGCCATCATTTCAGCAACGCATTCCTGTGAACCTTCCAATGCCTCAACTGCGCCGTACTGGGCAAAACTTGTGGGGCACACGGTGGCATATTGGCGTATTCGAATCAAGGCTGCAATCATTTCACGGCCGGAAGCCAGATAGCCGAGCCGCCAGCCGGTCATGGAATAGCTTTTGGAAAACCCGTTCAGCGTAATAGTTCGTTCTTTCATCCCGGGGAAGACGGCGATGCTGCAATGGGGAATACCTTCATATATATTTTTCTCATAGATTTCATCGGCCAAAACAATCAGGTCCTCGGCTACCGCAAGCTCGGCCAGCGCTTCCATAACTTGCGGATCGTATACCGCTCCGGTCGGATTATTCGGCGTGTTGATGACGAGCATGCGTGATTTGGCGTTGATTCGGGATCGAACATCCTCCACCTGTGGGACGAATCCGTTTTCCTCTTTCAGGGGTATGGACACTGGAACCGCACCGGCCATATGCGCACAACGCGTATAGCACGGAAATGAAGGTGCCGGAATCAACACTTCATCTTCGGGATTCAACATGGCCATCATGGACATTAAGATGCCCTCAGTCGCCCCTACCGTGACGATGATTTCATCGGCAGGATCGTATTCCAAACCATTATCGGCTTTAAACTTGGCGGATATGGCGCTTCGCAATTCGGGAATACCGTAGTTGGAAGTGTAGTGCACCTTACCTTCGGCTAACGCGCGGGTGGCGGCATCTTTGATGTGTGCCGGCGTATCAAAATCCGGCCGGCCCATTTCCAGATGAATGATTTTCTCCCCGGCTGCCTCGCGGCGGGCGGCTTCCTCAAAAACCTTGCGAATGGGTGTAAACGGTATAAAGTTCATTCGTTGCGCCGGTTGCATGGTTCTCTCCCCTGTAATGAATCCATCAATTAATATGGTTTATAATTTCATCCAATCTTCGGGCCACTGTCACACCTGCGTCTTCCAGATGACTGATTTTAGAGTCGGCTGAACCCAGCCCGCCCGAAATAATAGCACCGGCATGACCCATCTTTTTTTCAGCCGGAGCCGTAGATCCGGCGATGTAGGCCACCACTTTTTTAGGATAGACGGTTTCTTTGATGTACCGGGCGGCGATCTCTTCTCCGGCACCGCCGATTTCGCCAATCATAACCACCACCCGGGTTTGTGCATCGTCCCGAAAAAGTTTAAGTACATCGATGAAATTAGTGTTTTTGGTCATGTCACCACCGATGCAAACACAGGTAGATTGGCCGATTCCTTTATATGTGAGGTTTGAAGCAATTTCATGGGTCAGGGTTCCACTGCGTGAAATTACCCCCACATGCCCTTCGCTGTATATAAAACCGGGCATCACCCCGACTTTGCATTTGCCCGGGCTGATAACACCGACCGTGTTCGGCCCGACGACCCGCAGGCCGCCTTTATCGGCCATTCTTCGGATAATCAGGGCATCATGCAGCGGCACATGTTCGGTAATAACGACAATGAGCGCAATCCGGTTCTCGATCGCCTCCACGGCCGCGGCCAATACGCCGGCCGGTGGAACCATTACCATGGTGGCGTCGATGCGGGCATGCGCACGGGCTTCGGCCACCGTGTTAAATATCGGTGCACCCAGCACCGCCTGGCCGCCTTTGCCGGGACTGACGCCACCCGCAATCTTGACACCATATTCCATCATCTTGGACATATGGTAGCGCCCCTGTTTACCTGTCGCCCCCTGGATAAGAACTTGTGTATCTTTGTCGATCAGGACAGACACGTCGATTTTCTCCTTTTTTCCATTTCCTCGAGCAGCAAAAGAATTCCTTCCTCGGTGGTACCGTATTTCACGACGGGAATATCCCTGTCTGCCAGAAGTGCCCACCCCTTTTCCTGGGAATGCCCCCGCATTTTAACCGTAATCGTCTGGGGCGGATTCAATTCTTCAATGACCCTCACAACGCCTTCGGCCATTTCGCGACAGTTGTTAATTCCGCCAAAGGCATTGAGAAAGACGCCCTGCACGCCGGGGGTTTTGAGAACAATCTTCAGTGCCGCAGCAGTTTTTTCAGGAGTAGCGATTCCCCCCAGATCGAGGAAATTGGCCGGTACTCCGCCATAATGGTAAACCGTATCCATGGTCGCCATGCCCACCCCGGCGCCGCCTGCGATCAATCCGATGTTACCTTCTTCGCTCAAGCGCACATAAGACACACCCGCTGCTTGAGCTTCCAATTCAAGCAAGTTCACAGTGCTTTCCTGCCGCTCAAAATTCTGGATTCGGGACTGGCGAAAAAGGGCTGAATCGTCGATTTCCATCTTAGCATCGGCTGCCCAGACCTGCCCTTTTTTATCAATGATCAACGGATTGATTTCAGCCGTGATCGCATCATATTTAAAGTAGCAATTGACCAGTTTGAGAAGAATCTCTGCCACTTTCACCAGGGCAGCCTGGTTTAAACGAATCTTTTGGACCATGGCCAGCATGTGATGTAGCCGGTAGGTCTGCAGCGGATCAAGCTGTTTTTGAAAAATCTCATCCGGTGTTTCTTTTGCCACGGCTTCGATATCCATGCCGCCGTGGGCCGATACCATCATCAAAGGCATGGCCGTTTGCGGATCAAAGGTAATCCCCAGGTAAAATTCCCGGGCAACCTCCAGCTGTTCTTCAATCAGCAGCTTGTCAACTTTTTCCGAGCCGATTTGCATTCCCAGGATCTCTCTAACCCTGCGGGTCAGTTCATCCGGGGTGGCTGCAAACTTTATCCCGCCGGCCTTGCCGCGTCCACCGCGCAACAACTGACTTTTGACAACCATCGGATAGCCGATCCGTTCCGCTGCTTTGAGTGCTTCGACTATATCGACGGCGATATAACCCTTCGGCGTGGGAATACCAGTTTTTTCAAACAGAATCTTGCCTTCAAATTCGTAGAGTTTCATCTTTTCTCCTGTCAGCGCAGCAGATACGGTATTTCCACATACAGGGCATCGTTGGGGCACTCCACCTCACACGGCAGGCAGAACCAGCAGGTACGATACTTACCAAACGGCGTCCCGCACGAATGACAGCGGCTCGCTTCCTTACGTGCAGTCTGAGTGTCAAAGGCTTCCTCGATTTCTTTAAAATCGCCGTTGCCCGCATAGAGCTTTTCCGGAATCTTGGCCCGGGGCACGGATTTATTTCCATCCGTCTCGATTTCAAACTCTGTTTCCACCGGACCGGCATATCTTCTTCCGTAACGCATATGCTCACCCTGAAGGTATCGATGGACCGATTCGGCAGCCTGCCGACCTTTGGCCATGGCATCCACAACCGAGGAAGGACCGCTAGCTACATCGCCGGCGATAAAAACCTTTTCGTCGGCCGTCTGGAGGGTGAGCTGATCCACCTGGGCGATCAATTCTTCACTTAATCCGATCTGCGTCAGCAAAGCGGTATTTCGCTGCTGGCCGATGGCCACGATGACGGTGTCCGCTTGCAAATCCTTTAATTCGCATGAGTCAAATACCGGTTCGAATTGACCGCATTCGTCAAATACTTTCAGGCAGCGCTGAAATGAAACACCTTCGAGTTTTCCACCACTGGAAAGGAATTTGACAGAACCCCACGAACACTCCAGTTTTACACCTTCGGCCAGGGCGCCGTTTATTGCTGTGCGAAAAGCCGGCACTTCTTCTTCGGATTCGAGACACACCATGGCAACTTCCGCAGCACCCAGACGCAGCGCGGTTTGGGCGGCATCCACCGCCACATTGCCCCCGCCGATCACCACGACCTTGGCGCCCACTGCCGGCCTGCGTCCGGCGCGAACCTCGCGCAGAAAAGGCAATCCGTAATAAACCCCGGGCAGGTTCTCATCCTCGCTATTCAAACGGGTATATTCTGGGCATCCGATGGCAATAACAACAGCCTGGTGAGTTTGTTTGAGTTCTTCCAGCGACCGATCTTTTCCGAGGGCGACACCGCAGCGAAAATCCACTCCCATTCGGCGTAACAGATCCAGTTCCTGTTCTAAAACAGACTGGGGCATTCTAAAATCCGGAATGGCCCAGCGCAGCATTCCGCCTGGCGCTTCATCTGCCTCAAATACAGTGACATGATGTCCTCGCGTGCGAAGATCAAAAGCCGCCATCATACCAGCCGGACCCGAGCCGACTACCGCAACCTTGTGGCCGGTGTCCACCTCAATTTGAGGCAAAGCCACCTCCCCGTCTTTGAAACAGTCGGCCAGGTAACGCTTCAGAGCTCGGACGGCAACCGCTTCACCATCGGTCTGGCGGCGATGACAGCTGTCTTCGCAGGGCTGGGAGCAAATGCGTCCTAGAATACCGGGAAACGGAAGGGTTTCGCGCAATATTTCCATAGCTTTATCTTCTTCCCCGCGGGCTATCAATTGCACATAGCCTTGACAGTTGACACCCAGCGGACAGGCCTGCCGACAGGGAGATAGATTCAGGCGCAAGTTGTCCAGAATGCATTTATCGACACAAATGCCGCAAGCAGTACACTTGGCCTTATCGATCACAATATTGTCGGAAAGGCTTTCCAGCATATTGACACGTTTCACTGATTTTCTCCCTCAAGTTTGATGATGTCTTTATAGGTAACCGCAACGTCTTCAGGCGCATCCCCCATGGTCAACACAACATGCTTTAGCCACTCGCTGTCGTTGCTTTCCGGGTAATCACTGCGGTAATGCCAGGGTACCCAGCGGCTTTCTTTTCTCTGCTGGGATGCAACCGCACTGAGGGTAGCGCATTGGATGATATTCTCCACTTCATATACTTTGAAAAGATCGTGGATATCCTTGACAACCACCATAGTACCCAACTCTTCCCGGAAACGATCCATCCACCACAGGGCCCGATTGAGTTTGTATTCGTTTTTAGGTGGCCGGATATAGTCGTTAATGATCCGCCGCACCTTATATTCGAACTCTTCGACCGGAATCCGATTGCCGCTCTGGGCCAGGCGTTGTTTTTTGGCCTGCATGAAACTGTCGATCTGCGCCTGGTCCGGTTCGAGTGTCTGGTTTGCTTCAGCAAAATCGCTGGCGCTTTCAGCGGCGATTTCACCAAACACAAAAGCCCCGGAAAGATGACCGCGCGCCACCAGCGACGTGTCTCCGGCCGCATACAGACCCGGCACACAAGTTTCTGCATTTTCGTTTACTCTTACACCGGTCAGGCCCTGCCCGCCGCATAAAAAAGTTTCCGTCGGCCACAGTTCTATCTCACCCGAGCGAAAGTCGATACCGCGTCCTTTGTAGAATCGTTCGCAGGCTGGACGTTCGGTGGTGAAAAGCAGATCTTCGATTTCCCGTATCTTTTCTTCTGGCAGATGGCTCATGCGGATTCGCAGCGGTCCCTTTTCATCCAGGTGGTCCATAAACATGCTGCGGATTGACGGGTGGTCTTTTTCACGATGTTCGTCATAGGCAGTCAACAGTTCGGCGCCGCGTGTTAATGTTATATATAACAACGGCGCATTGATGTCTTTGACAATGTAATAAATGAGCGTGTATTCGAACCCGCTCAATTCTGCCCCCGCTTTGTATGCCAGGCAGTAGCCGTCGCCCGTGTTACCGGGGAAATCATACACACCATAAAGATTGCCGTTGTCGGGCAGCCCGAAGCGCGCCGTGCCGCCGGCTGAAAGAATTACACTTTTAGCCTTGCATATGAGGTTTTCACCGGTTCTCACGTTCATGCCGATGGCTCCGCACAAGCGGCCATTGTTTCTAAGAAGTTCAACCGCCATGGTGCGATTGACGGCCTTAACGCCCAAGTCCAGGGCTCGCCCGGCCAAAATGGTCTTCAGCTCTGGCTCCTTCATGGTTACGCAAAATTTACCTTTGGGGTGAACCTGGAGCACGTCGTAGCGACCTTCGTCGTCCACCGGAAAACATACGCCCCAGGATTCGAGCTTTTTCATCATCTCCCAACTGCGCTGGGCCATGCGGTAGTTGACCGGCTCGTCCATAATGCCTTCACAGGCGATGCTGTTGGATTCAACATACAGCTCCGGCGTTGAAATCCCGGGCAGGGCCACAATATTCAAGGCGTCCATACCGCGGGCGATACACCCCGAATATTTGATTTCACCCTTTTCGAAAATCACAACGCTTTGATCAGGATTGACTTCTTTGGCCCGAATGGCGGCCATAATGCCGGCGCTGCCGCCGCCGATAATGAGAACATCGGCTTCAATGACAGGATAATCGTTATTTCCCATTTTTACCTCAAACTTCTCTGAAAATGCTTCTTTTGTCGGTTAAACAATAACTGCGTCGGTATTCGTACGGTTGTTCTTTGTAAGTGAAGGCCAACATATCGATGATTAACAGCGGCGTGCCGGTCCTGGTTTGCAGCCACTCGGCCATGCGCGCGTCAGCCGTAGCGGCCTGAAACAGTTCACGATTGAAAATGGTGGGCACGCCGTAATTTTTTTCCAGGGCTTCATAGAGTGTCCCTTTTTCGAAAAAACTGACGGGAAAGGTGTGCAGGGCGTGAAACATTTCGCAAGGCAGGTAGGATATGCTGTAGACAACCGGTTTGTCATTAAAATAAAAAGACCGCTTGATTTCATATAGTTGCTGGGTTGCTTTCAATTTCAGGTAGCGATTGTAGGGCTTTTGGCCTGTAACAGTTTTAAGATCCAGCAGCTTGATCTTCAGTCCGGCCTCACGGCCGTTAAAATCTTCTATAAAACGATAAAACCGCAGGCTTTCGCGACGCAGCATCGTACCGGCCACAAACGTCCCCTTCCCCTGAATCCGGTAGAGGTAACCTTCGTATACCAGATTCATGAGCGCTTTCTTTACGGTGCCGATGCTGACCTTGAAATCTTCGGCCAGAGTCCTTTCCGGTGGAATGCATTCGCCTGGTGCCCATTGCCCGTTTTCAATATTCTGCAACAGCGCCGTTTGAAGCTTGTAATAAATCGGTGTTGGGTCACCGAAATTTTTGCCCCTGGCCATTTTCTCAACTTTTATCAGTTTGTTATTATTACAAAAAATAACAATTGATATATATAACTATATGTTTGTATTTTTAAAAAAATATAAAGCTCTCTGTCAAGCTCTAATTCATCGTAGAATACGTCATATATTTACGAAATTGACTACTAAATTATGCAAGGATCTTATTTTCTTAGATCAAATTTCCTCCGGAACACTGATCGGGCGATCATGTTCAGCTGAGCCTGGGTGGTGCCGCCGCCGATCTGAAACATGCGCACATCGCGCATCATCCTTTCCAAAGGCAGATCCTGCGAGTAACCGTAAGCACCGAACATTTGCAAACTCTCACTGGTGACCTCCAGGGCCGCGTGACCGGTATAGGCCTTGGCCATGGAAGCTTCATTCATGTAGGGCAGCTTCACGTTGTTGGGCAGGTCCCGGGCATTGCATGCGGCACGGTGGATTAAAAGCCGGGCGGCGTTAAGTTTAATTTCCGATTCGGCCATCATCCATTGCAATCCTTGAAATTCACTGATCGACCGGCCGAACGCCTTTCGCTGCTGCATGTATTCAACAGCCAGATCGTGGGCGCCCTGGGCAATCCCCAGCGCCACTGCTGCGGCACCCACGCGCTGACCATTGTAGCCGTACATCAGCTTTTTAAAACCTTCGTTGCCGTCGCCCTGGACCACCACATTTTCTTCCGGGACTTCGCAATCCGTGAAAATCAATTCGGTCTCCGGTATACCGCGCAACCCCATGGCCCTTTCCACACGACCGAATGTAAAGCCGGGCGTGCCTTTATCCACCAGAATACCGCCGATGCCGACATCCCGGTCATTTTCGATAAATCGGGCAAAGATCAAATTTGTCACCGAAACGCCGCCGCCGGTTATCCAGTGTTTGGTTCCGTTGATAACATAATTACGGCCCTTTCGAACGGCTGTGGTCTGAAGATCGGTCAATGCCGTTCCGGCCTCGGGTTCGGTCATGGCGATGGCCGGCTTGTCGCCTTCCCTGAGAATTCTGTGGGCCACAAGTTTGCGCTGTTCTTCGGTGCCGTATGCCATAATGCATCCCAAGGCGCCCATATTGGTTTCAACGATAACTCGCCCGGTCACGCCGCAGTGTTTTGCTGCGGTTTCAATGGCCAATATCGCATCGACCAGGGGACGCTGCTGACCACCGTACTTTTCGGGAATGGTCATACCGAGGATGTCGCATTCACGCAGCTTGTGAACGTTTTCCCACGGGTACTCATGATTTTCATCCCAGTGGGCCGCTTTGGGAGCGAATTCTTTTTTTCCGAGCTCTTCGACCAGCGCAACGATGCGCTTTTGTTCGTCGCTCAGTTTAAAATCCATCGGTCACTTGCCTCCTCACAGGTAGCCTTTGGGGTTTCCCGTGCTTCAATCTTTGCGAAATAGAATCACGCTATTTGATATCAGTTCCGAATGAGTTCTTCACCAATCATATAGCCCTTTTTGAGTGCAGCCAGGTTGCTCTCCAGGGTTTTGGCCGGCACATTGCCTTCCAGTGAGTTCTCCAGCGCCGACAAGGATATTTGTCTGGTGATGGCCGCAAGTGCACCCAGTATGATGATATTGGCAAAAAGCGAGCGTCCGAACTCTTCTTCGGCAATCCGGGTTGCTTCGACCGAGTAGACTTTTTGCAGAGCATCCGGAAGATCGCGGATCAGGGTCGTATCGGCAATGACTACCGTTTTCTCGGGATCAAGCTTCTCAAAGTATTTATCCAGCGCAGGTTGGGACATCACCACGAAGGTATCGATGTTCATGGTTTTGATGTAATCAATCTCATCGTCACTGATCACCACTTCGGAGCGACAAGCGCCGCCACGGGCTTCGGGACCATAGCTTTGGGTCTGAGCGACTTCCTTGTCTTCGTGCAGACCAGCCGCCAGGGACAACAGCAGAGCGGCCTTGACCACCCCCTGGCCGCCGAATCCGGCAAACATGATTTCATTTCTCATCTTCATCGCCCTCCACCGTTATTGCCATATCCGGACAGATCATTTCACAATTTAAACAGCCGCTGCACTCTTCAGGCTTTTTGACCTCGGGGATTAGATACCCTTTGGCATTACGGATGCATGAAACGGTCAGCACCTGCTTTTTACACTGACTGATGCAAAGGTGACAGCCTTTGCAATACTGATCATCAACATGAATTTGTCTCAAGGTTCTATCCTCTCCGGTCTTGCATTAAGGCGTATATACTTTCGCACAGTTCCGTTCGCTCATCGGTTTCATGCAGTTTGCCGACCACGATGCGGTCAGCCAGCTCTTGTGGGGACATGTCATCGGCCTTACGCTTTCTGATCGAGCGCTTTTTTAGCTGCTCGAGCAGTTCGTCGGCATTGGGAGTTCCATAAATATAGCGTCCGGCCTGGGTGGGACACTGAGACAGGACATGTACGAAAGAAAACCCTTTGTGCTGAATGGCTTCTTTTACCGCCTTGATGATTCCCCGGGGATGGGCACTGGTCCAGCGAGCGACGTAGGTTGCGCCGCAACTGATGGCTACGGCACTGGCGTCGAGTGGCTGCTCCGGATTGCCGTGGGGAGACGTTTGGGTTGTCGCCTGCAGCGGCGTCGTTGGCGCTACCTGTCCGCCGGTCATACCGTAAATATGGTTGTCGAGCATAATCACCGTTAGGTCAATATTGCGTCGTGCGCCGTGCAGAAAATGATTGCCCCCGATGCCGATACAGTCGCCGTCACCGGTAAAGACCACCACATGACTTTTTGGATTGGCCAATTTCAAACCGGTGGCAACCGCTATGGCGCGACCATGAAGCGTATGCAGAACATCCGTGTTCACAAATACCGGTGCCCAGCTCGAGCAGCCGATGCCCCCTACCAGGGATAGATCGTCGATAATCCCCATATCGTCTATGGCTCTGAGAAACGCGTTGAGCACGGTTCCATGTCCGCAACCGGGACAAAAGATCATCGGCAGAGCGCTTTTGCGCAAGTATTTTTCAGCAATGGGATGCATTATTTATTTATCTCCTCAAAATGTTTCGTATAATCAGTGACCTAATTTATTTAACGAAATCTACGGATGATAGACTTCAAAGTGCCTAAAGTTTAAAGTTTTAAGTGCCCTAAAGTTAAGGACTGCGCTTTCAGCGCGGTCTATTTATAATATGATAGAATACTTCAATTTACCCCGCGGGTTAAGGTATCGCTCCAATTCATCAGTTTGTATATAATCGATAGAATTCCACAACTTTAGTCACTTCAAACTTTTCTGTTGAAAGTATTATGTCATCGCATTTATAAATGCATTTATCTGGTTCTATCCTTTAATACCCACCAGAATCTCCAAAGGTGTATGCAGATTCCCACCCAGTTTGGGAATGGATGCGATTTTCTGCCCACCGCTCACCAGACGTTCCAATTCTCTTGCTATTTTGCCGATGTTCATTTCCGGCACAATGATTCGAGTCGCTTTGGAGAGTAACTCTTTTAAAAACCGGTCCGGAAAAGGCCACAGGATTTTAATTTTAACAAATCCCACTTTCATGCCTTCGGCCCGGGCCATTTTTACGGCGGAATATGCTGAGCGCGCCACACTGCCGTAGGCAATCACAAGCGTTTGCGCATCGTCGGTAAACGCTGTTTCGATATCCAGCAATTCATCAGCATGGTCGGTGATCTTGCGACAGAGCCGCTCCATCAGGCGGCCGCTGATTTCCGGATCGTGGCCGGCCCGGTTTCCACTTTCGTTATGCAGTTGACCGTCGACCAGCAGTTTGTAGCCCTGCCCAAACGCCGGCATGCCGTCCAGCAGTCCGGACGCTAGCGGGGCATATGGCTTGTATTGCTCCGGTGGTGCTGCCGGCTGCTGCCGTTTGTAAATCGGGATATCATCGGGAATACGCAATTTTTCGCGCGTGTGGCCGACAATTTCATCTGAAAGGACGATAACCGGCACCCGATACTGATCCGCCAGATTAAAGGCTTTCACCGTCAATTCGAATGACTCCTGTACAGATGAAGGACACAGGGCCACCAATTCATAATCGCCGTGGGAGCCGTACTTGGCCTGCATTACATCCTGCTGGGCTGAAAGGGTCGGCTGACCCGTAGACGGGCCACCGCGCATTACATTGATGATGACGCACGGTGTTTCTGTTTCGGCCGCATAGCCGATGCCTTCCTGCATCAGCGAAAATCCCGGGCCGGATGTGGCGGTGCAGGCCTTCAACCCACCCCATGCGGCACCGATAATGGCCGATATGGATGCAATCTCGTCCTCCATTTGAATAAAAATACCCTGGTAATCGGGCAGCTTCAGTGCCATCAATTCGGCGATTTCAGAAGCCGGTGTGATCGGGTAGCCTGCAAAAAAACGGCAGCCAGCTTTTAACGCTCCCAGTACACAGGCCTCGTTGCCCTGAACGATGACGAATTTATCCGTATCCAAAAATAGTCTCCTTTTTACAGTGTATCCGTTCCGTAATTCTGACCAATAACAGAGCACAAATTCTATCCCAAGGCTGGAGCCCAATTTCACCAATTGAGCAAATCACGTGCCAATAATCGTTTGATCAAGACTTTGTATTATATCTTATTGTAATATTAAGAATTATTAATGAAAGACTTATAATCGCAAAAGATGTTGTCACAAAATTATTTTCACGAATGGAATATTTGTTCTCGAAAGTGATATGATTCTTTAGCGGCGAGAGTTGATCGGCAATTATAAAATTACGCTGCCCTATCCTGGATTTTTCTTGATTTGAATAGTAGGGCTATGCCGCACAAGAGCTAAGTTTTTTCACGGGGCATTGGGGAAGAATTATTCAAACAAAATGAACATCGAACATCGAACGTCCAACATCGAATTTTGATTGAACAGAATTGTGACATAGAACTAAGATTTTCGAATCGAGTATTAAAACGGCCAATCGATAGGCTCATGGCCATGAGCGGAGTCGAAGGGCTGAAAAGAAAATAATATTTGGTATTCATTTCAGAGGTTGGAGCCTTAGTTTCATTCGATGTTGGACGTTCGATGTTCGATGTTCGATGTTCATCTTTTAAACAGAATTATGCTTCAGTGGCTTTACCTCTGCAGCAACGCTACCATCTGGTTCATGATAAGATTCAGCCGCTTGGGACCGTTGTTTTTCAAAAAGCTCAGAATTTGATGGGGAGCCTTTGGAATTATCTGCAGTATTTTCGGATCAGCGTTTCGGGCAGCCTGGTCGAGGCGCTGGATCACATCGTCAGGGATGACATCATCTTTTCCACCGGCCACGATCAGAAGCCCTCCGCAGAAATCGGCCAAGAGCTGCCAGGCGTCCGAGTCTACCCAGCTTTGCGGAGAACGAATAATCCGGGTGAACCCGCCGGTAAACGGGATGCTGTGTGCGGCGGCGTCATACATGGCCGGTACAACCAATATCAGGTTGGCGATCGGCAGGTGGTCAAGGAGCTTGACCGCGGTGTAAGCACCCATACTGCCCCCCAGCACCGACAGGGGCAAGGTCAGGTTTTGATCTTCAACCACCCGGCAGGCCTGAAGGGTCCGGCTTTCAAGGGTGCTGGCGCCCATTTCCCCTTCGCTTTCACCGCTGCCGGAAAAATCAAAGGCGCAGGACCCGATCCCTTGCGCCCATAGTCTTGTGCGCAGAAACTTAAAACGCTTGCGGTTGGAGGCCCCGGCGCCATGCAGCATGAGCAGCGAAGGGGGTGTTTGATTGGAGATCACATCTCCGATCAGGTGATGATCTTGGAACGGGATTTGAAATTTTCTTGGCTTTGGGGATGTCATTATTCAGGCTACCACCGTCCTTTAGTGTCTATCGCCGAACATTGGAGTCGGGCGGATATAGAGCAAGGTCTTTGACAGAGATAACGCCGTTTGGCTTAACGTAACGCGTGAAACCCTAGATTCATCCCGTCCTGTTTCATGTCATTACCATCTCTTTATAAATTCAAGGCGAATTGTATAGCCTCACTCACTCGTTCTAATTTATCAGCGGAAAGTGTTGTTATGAGCGATCCAATTTTTCCTTTCGAAACGGTCTGAATATGATCTAAATTTATTGCACAATCCTTTGCCATGCCGTCTTGTTTAGAAAGAAATACTTCGCTCGGTATATCTCGAACCGTCGAGGTAATGGGGGCCACAGTGACTTCTCCAAGATATTCCAGTATGGAATCGCGTGTCAAAATCAATATCGGCCGTTTCTTGTCAGGAGCTTTGAACTTGTACCATCGGATCTCACCCCGTTTCATTCATCCCCCCAATTCTGCTCATCTTCCCAGACACTAAACTCCTCCCGATTGACAGGATGCGCTGCGTAACCCTGTCGGTGCTTTAATTCGAGACGGCGAATGTTGTATTGTTTTACTGCTTCTCGCAGTGCATCTCGTGTAAAGGCGGATCGGGTCGTATTAAGCTCAGACGCTATGATGTCGACCTTTTTTACAAGTTCATCATCAAGGGTCATTTGTATCGTGCGCATAATAACCTCCGTTTATGTGGCATTCAATAGCTATAATATACCAACATTATAATATGTGTCAATCTAAAATATAATTGTAGCTATTTTACAACAAGGTGAGATAACATAAGTATATCACTCGTGCCAGCATGCATGATAAGTATATCAGCAAGTGAGGCACTTGGGAGACGAGTTTTGGTTTTGCTGTTTTGATACGATGATTAACTTTTTTGGTATAATTGATTTGAAAAAGATGATACGTACTTCCCAAATAGATCCATCGAGAGTCTAATTAACCCTAATTTCGAAGCGGCTAACGTACTATGAGTCGCAACCGAATACAATATCTATTGTGAGAATTTTGCGATGAGCCCGGAAAAAAAATTCAAATTTGCATTAGTTGGACATTCCGAAGAGCTGGCAGATGCAGTCCGGCGATGTATCAACCCTAGCACCGAAGACGTGGTCATAAAAGTTGTCAACATCGGTGAAGCGCCGGCAACGGCTAAAAAGCTGGTTGAACAAGGCACGGAAATTATCTTCGGTCATGGCGGAAACGCCTACCATATGATGCAGGCAATCGAAAAGCCGGTAGTAGAGATCCCGCGCACCTACCTGGATATGATGGAAGCGTTTATCAAGGCCCGACAATATGATACCCGTATCGGCATGACAAGTTTTACCGGGCCGACCGACGGGATTGATCTAATCGAAGAGATTCTCGGGATCAAAGTGCGCCAGATTGTCCACCACACCACTGCGCAACTCGAGCAGGGAGTTCGTGATGCCTTTACCGAGGGTATTCGAGTCATCGTCGGTGGTGGTATCAGCAACAGAACAATCACATCGCTTGGCGGTAAGGGGATAGTGATCGAACCACGTAAAAGCGCTGTGGAAAAGGTTTTTAGCGAAGCCCGCCTGATTGCCTCCCGGCGCCGCAAAGAAGCTGAAAACTCGGTCCGCATTCACACGATTTTGCAGATGATCGATGACGGGGTGATCGGGGTGGACAATTTCGGTCGAATTGATATTTACAACGAAGCTGCAGAAAAAATACTCGGTTTGGATCTTAAAAGTTCCATGCAGCAGTCATTGACCAAAATCCTCAAAGACATTCAACTCATCGACGTCCTCACCAGCGGCAACCCCCAGATCGATGCAATCAAGAAGGTCGGCCGCGACAATATCGTCGTCAATGCTTTGCCGATTCATATCGAAGGTAGATCGCAAGGGGCGGTTGCGCTCATAAAAAACGTCTCCCGAATCCAGAGCATCAATCGCAAATTAAATGAAAATCTTTATTTGAAAGGATTTGTGGCCAAACACACCCTTGACGACATCACCGGTGAAACCCCGTCCATGCTGCAACTGAAAGAAAAAGTTCAACATTATGCCCGCACCCATACCACGACGATGCTCCAGGGCGAAACCGGCACCGGCAAGGAACTACTGGCCCAGGCCATTCACAACCTGAGCCCACGTAAAAATCAACCTTTTGTGGCAATCAACTGTGCCGCCCTGCCGGAATCGCTTCTGGAAAGTGAACTTTTCGGATACGAAGAAGGTGCTTTTACCGGGGCCAAGCGCGGCGGTAAAATCGGTCTGTTTGAGCTAGCAAACCACGGCACCGTATTTCTGGATGAAATCGCCGATATACCGGTCGGCTTGCAGGTGCGACTGCTGCGAGTAATCGAGAATAAAGAGGTCATGCGGGTCGGTGGAGATCGCTATGTGCCAATCGATGTGCGCATCATCAGTTCATCTTACAAAGATCTTCGCCAGGAGGTTCGCCAGGGTAACTTCAGAGCCGATCTTTATTATCGACTGGCGATTTTGCGTTTAAAACTTCCGCCCTTGCGTGAAAGACTGGATGATATCGAACCCATCCTGCGTCATATTTTGGCCAAACTCGGAAAAAGCAGCAAAAGTGTAACCGCGGAAATGATCGCGGCCATGAAATGCTACCACTGGCCGGGAAACATCCGCGAGCTGATATCTTTTATAGAAAGCTATTTGATATTGCTCAATAAATCGGTACGCAGCCAGGAGCTGTTTATTTCATTGCTCAACGAACAGATGGACGATCCGGCAGTCGTTGAAATGCCAGCACCGGAGTGTCGCCTCGATGCGGAGATCACCCCACCCTCTTTGAAAACGCCGACCGGGAGTTTGAAGGAGACTTTGGAAGAATATGAAAATCAGGTGATCGAAACCACCTTACGGGCTTGCCAGTATAATAAAAAAGAGACTGCCCGTCGACTGGGAGTCAGTGTCAATACGCTCTGGCGCAAGATGAACACCCGGCCGTTGAAAAACTGTCGGTGAATTCTTAGTTTAGCCACAGACACACACAGACATACACAGACAATAAAACCTTTTTGCCTAGTCGCGAAGCTTAAAGGTTTGTGGCTGTCTGTGTGCGTCGAGCGACCCCGAGCTACGCCGAAGGGGAGCCCCGCAAAGCGGGATGCAAGCACGGGTGGCGAATTCAATCCGACATAGGTGTGAGTCAATACCCTCGTTTCATAGCGCAATGTATACCGACTCAATTGGAAAAAAACACATGCGTTAAAGGATCAACTGCGATGAACAAAGCTGCTTTAATCTTTTTACCAATTCTCTTGCTAGCCCTGCAGGTCGTGCCAAAAACATTGATGGGTTCTGAATTGAGCCCATCGGTCGACCGTCATATGCAGAACGTCACCCAAATCACGTTCGATGGGGACAACGGTGAAGCCTATTTCAGCCCGGATGGCCGCCAGTTGGTCTACCAGTCAAACCGCGGCGGAGAGGCTTGCGATAAAATCTGGGTAATGAACGTGGATGGATCAAATAAGCATAGAGTCAGCCCCGCCTACGGCGCCCACACCTGCTCGTTTTTCTTCCCCGACGGCCGCAGGATACTCTTTTCATCAACCAGTCATCTTTCAAAAGAATGCCCTCCAAGGCCGCCGCCAATTCCGGGTATCCATTTTATGTGGCCCCTGTTTCCTTATGACATTTTCACTGCCAAAGCCGACGGTACTGGCTTAAAGAAAATAACGGATAATCCGAAATATGATGCCGAACCTATTATTTCGGCCGATGGTAACCGGATTGTGTTCGGCTCCCAACGCTTTGGGGATTTCGACATTTATATCATGAACACCGACGGCACCGATGTGCGGCGGTTGACCGACAGGGTTGGATACGACGGGGGTCCATGGTTTTCACCGGACGGTAAAAAGATCGTGTGGCGAGCCTGGTATCCGGAAACCAAAGAGGATTTTGAAAAATGGCGCGACTGCATGGAAAACAACTACATCGTCCCCGTTCCTCTCGACATCTGGATCATGGATACGGATGGATCAAATAAGGTGCGACTCACACATAATGGCGCGGTAAACTGGTCTCCTTCCTGGCACCCGGATGGAAAAAGAATCATTTTTGCGAGTAACATGGACGACTGGCACGAAGATATAAAAAAATTTGGTCACAACTTTGAGCTTTATCTCATCAACCTTGACGGCAGTGGCCTTGAAAGAATTACCTTCAACAAAGTATTCGACAGTTTTGCCATGTTTTCGCCTGACGGGAAAAAGTTGGTATGGGCCTCAAATCGCAATCCTCACAAACCCCGGGCGACGGATATCTTTATCGCAGATTGGGTTGAACTGCGATGAGTTGCTGACGGTCTATTTCGTATATTCAATGACGGACCAGTTTAATGAAATCTACGGAGGCTAAACCTAAAGATGACGAAAGTTTAAAGTTTTAAGTGAATCCCGCCGCGGCGGGATTCAGGACTGCGCTTTCAGCGCGGTCTATCAATAAAGAAAAAGAGCGAAACGATACCGTGATCCGGTATCTGGTATCTTGAATCTGGCATCAAGCATTTAATAATTATAATCTTGGCAGATAGACCAAACCCGATTAACAGAACATTTTTTAACTACCGCTATAGCTCCTAGGTGAAATGTGAAATATCTGTACTCTATAATTACTATTCTGCTAGCACTGTCATTCACACCTGTTTACTTGAACGCCCATGAACCGGTTCACCACGATCTCAATGTGACGCTTCACCCGCGGGAAAACCGCTTCACGGCCATAGACACCGTGACTATCCCTGAAGATCTGAGAACGAATCTCCTATTCAGCCTGCATGCAGGGTTAAAACCTTCATCACCGACGCCAGATGTGCGAATTGTTTCGGAAAGTAAAAAAGCGCAAACCACCTATTTAGAGTCTTTCAGGGCAATCTTGCCGCCCGACCTTTCCACGTTCACTCTTGAATACAGCGGTGTGATCCACCATCCACCGGAGGCATACGGCAAAGAATATGCACGAGGCATCCGGCAAACGCCGGGCATAATATCCGCCGAGGGCGTGTACCTTGCCGGCAGCACCAGGTGGTATCCGATTTTTGGAGACAGGATGGTAACGTTTAACCTCCAGGTGGCTTTGCCGGCAGGGTGGAATGCTGTCAGCCAAGGAAAAAGAACGCTGATCGACAGCGGGCAGGATACAACTTCTGTAAGATGGGAATCCAGGCAGCTTCAGGAAGAAATCTATTTGGTGGCTGCCCGGTTTACCGAATACACGCGGCCGACCGGCCGGCTTACATCCATGGTCTTTTTGCGCACACCGGATGAAGATCTGGCCAACAAATACCTTGAAGCCACCAGCCGGTATGTGGCGATGTATGAGAAACTCATCGGCTTTTATCCATACAGCAAGTTTGCATTGGTTGAAAACTTTTGGGAAACAGGATTCGGCATGCCCTCTTTTACCCTGCTCGGCCCCAGGGTCATTCGGTTTCCCTTTATCCTGTACTCCTCCTACCCGCACGAAATCCTTCACAACTGGTGGGGCAATGGTGTTTTTCCGGAATACACCCAAGGAAACTGGTCGGAGGGACTAACGGCCTATCTCTCAGATCACCTGATAAAAGAGCAAAGGGGCACAGCCGCGGATTACCGCCGCGAGACCCTTCAGAAGTACACCGACTATGTGTTGAGCGGACGGGATTTTCCGCTCACCCAATTTCGCTCCCGCCACAGTTCTTCCTCCGAAGCGGTCGGCTACGGCAAAGCGTTGATGTTTTTTCATATGCTGCGCATGGGGTTGGGAGATAAAGACTTTGTAAAAGGCTTGCAGGATTTTTATCAGGCCAACAAGTTTCAATCTGCTTCTTTCGATCAAATGCGCAAAAGTTTTGAAGTGGTCACCGGAAAGGATTTAGGCAGCGAGTTCGAACAGTGGATCGAGCGGACTGGCGCACCCGAGATTAGAATCGACCGTACGCAAGTCGAAACAGACGCAGGTGATTATGACCTGAAGGCCTTTATCGAGCAGGTCCAGCCTGGCCCGGCTTACCGGTTGCGGGTTCCGATTGCTGTGACCATGGAAGGCCGGGACCCAGCCTACCAGACTGTGATGCTCATGGATGAAAAGCGACTTGAGTGGAAAGCCAAGCTGCCCGCCAGACCTTTGAGACTTGATGTGGATCCGGAGTTTGATCTGTTTCGCAGGCTCGACCGTGACGAGATACCGTCGGCATTGACCCAGACTTTCGGGGCTCAAAATATGCTGATACTTCTACCGTCCGCTGCCGGAGGTGATCTTCTGCCGGCTTACCGCAAATTTGCCCAAACAATCCGTCGTGCCGGCTCCGGCCGGATCGAGATAAGGCTTGATTCAGAGGTGAAAACACTTCCCTCGGATCGAACTGTTACCATTTTGGGATGGGAAAATCTTTACGGTGCTGAAATATTCTCCGCATTGTCCGAATATGATGTGAACGTAGATCAAACAAATGTACGCATCGGGCGAACCGTAATCCAGCGCAGAAACCATTCGGTGGTACTTAGCGCAAGGCACCCCAAAAACAGGGATTTATCTTTGACATGGGCGGCATCCGATCTGCCCGAAGCACTTCCCGGTCTCGGCCGGAAACTGCCGCATTATCACAAATACAGCTACCTGGGATTCGAAGGCCCGGAGCCCTCTAATGTGGTCAAAGGTCGATGGCCGATCATCGATTCACCGATGACGGTTTTCCTACCCAGCAAGGACGATACAGTTTCTAAAGTCGAGATAGGAAAGCTGCCTCAGCGGATACCTCTGGCAAGCCTTCCGCCGGTATTCTCAAAAAAGCGGATGATGGGCACTGTTCGCCATCTCTCTAGTGACACGCTTGGCGGACGGGGATTCGGCACCCAAGGGCTTGAACGGGCGGCAGAATTTATCGCCACAAAATTTCAAGAAGCCGGCCTCAAGCCGGCCGGGGATTCGGCAGAAAGTTTTTTCCAGACCTGGAAGGAACGGGGCGGCAAGCCCGAACGAAAAGTGGCATTGCGCAATGTTGTCGGGGTTATTCCGGGTAAAAGTTCCGAGCACGGAGCCCAGAGTGTCGTTTTAGGTGCTCACTATGACCATCTGGGACTGGGTTGGCCGGATGTGAGAGAAAACAACCGCGGAAAAATCCATCACGGCGCCGATGACAATGCCAGCGGCGTGGCGGTTCTCATCGAGCTGGCCCACGTTCTCGGCAAAAGTCTGAATCCCGACCGCAGCGTGGTGTTTGTTGCCTTCACCGGAGAAGAAGCCGGAAAAAAAGGATCGCAACATTACGTGACCAACCACAAAGACTATCCTCCATCGCAATGCATTGGAATGGTCAATCTGGATACGGTCGGGCGCCTGGATAAACAGAAGCTGTTGGTGCTCGGCGCAAGTTCTGCCAGAGAATGGATCCATATCTTAAGGGGTGCTGGCTATGTCACCGGAGTTGAAGTGGAGATCGTAAATGAAGAATTGGATGCGAGCGATCATAAAAGCTTCCATTCAGTCGGCGTCCCGGCTGTGCAGCTTTTTTCCGGGCCTCATCTGGATTATCACCGGCCTTCCGACACCATTGACAAAATAGATGCGGAAGGATTATTGAAAGTAGCCGCAGTGACCAAAGAAATCGTCGAATACCTGGCCGGACGTGATGCGCACATGACGGCAACATTCGCACCGGGCAAAAAAGTTGTGACCGCCCACCAAAAAACGCGTAAGGTCAGCCTGGGCACGGTACCGGATTTTGCTTACAACGGCGATGGATCCCGGATTTCCGATGTAGTGCCGGGTTCGCCGGCAGAATTGTCGGGACTCAGAGCAGGCGATGTAATTGTCAGGATAGATTCCCATGCGGTTGATAACCTTAAAGATCTATCCGGCATTCTCAAGATCCTAAAGCCGGGAGACACGATCTCCATCACCTTCCAGCGAGAAGGAGAGGAAACAACCGTGAGGACAAAGGTCGTGGCGAAATAGCAGCCCGATCTGGTGAGCATTGCCCGTCACGCAATAGAGAATAGGACATAGCCTTGAAATCTTTGTATTAAGTCGGAATAATTATATTCTCACGCCAAGACGCTAAGCCGCAAAGAAAGATTCTGAAAATTTAGCGACAGGTTTGTGTTGGTCAATCATTTCAATTCTGCCCGTTAGGGCTTGAGTTTATTCCTTTTCGCCGTTGTTTACATCCCGCTACTCTTTGAGGGGCTCAGCGAAAAAGAATGAAATCCGCTGGCGGACTGCGAACTTTGCGGCTCGAATGAGCGTAGCGAATGGGCGGTGAAACTTACCCTTTGAATAAGTACTACGTAGAAGAATTTACTTCGCTTGAAACGATAAAAAAAGTGTTAACCAGGTCTGCTATGATTGCAATCTCTAAGGAGCAAAATTATGGAACAAGACATCAATCGCCAGGTCCTGCTCAAATCCAGACCGGAAGGCATCCCCGAAGCTGAAAACTTTGAAATTGTCAATACGCCCCTACCTGAACTCGGCGACAACGAGATCTTGGTGCGCAACATTTACCTCTCCGTCGAGCCGGCGATGCGCGGTTGGGTCAGCGAGGTCGCCAACTATTCCGAACCGGTTCCGCTCGGTGCGGTAATGCGCGCTTTCGCGGTCGGGCGCGTGGCGGCGTCCCGCCATTCCAAATTCCAAACAGGCGAGTTCGTCACCGGCATGTTCGGGTGGCAGGACTATGCGGCGGTGAAGGCGAAGATGATTCAGAGAAAGGTCACCCCAACAGACGTGCCTATCTCGACATCACTCGGTGTCCTTGGATTGAACGGTCTGACCGCCTATTTCGGGCTGCTGGATATTGGTCAGCCCAAACCCGGTGAAACAGTGGTGGTTTCGACCGCCGCGGGAGCGGTCGGTTCGTGCGTCGGTCAAATTGCCAGGATTAAGGAATGCCGCACCGTCGGCATCACGGGCGGGCCGGAGAAGGTTAAGATATGCCGTGACGAATTTGGCTACGATGCGGCCATCGACTACAAAGCAGGTGATCTTGACCCGGCGCTGGCCGCGGCCTGCCCCGAAGGTGTCGATGTGTATTACGACAACACGGCCGGAACGATCAGCGACGAAGTATTAAAACACCTCAAACTGGGCGCTCGAGTGGTAATTTGCGGCACCGCTTCGATCGCCAACTGGGAGCCAATTCCAATGGGCCTGCGGGTTGAGCGCCATCTCCTGGTAAAACGAGCACGCATGCAGGGTTTTCTCGTTTTAGATTTCGCTGACAGATATGCCGATGCCTTACAGGAACTCACGCAATGGGTGCGGCAGGGACTGATCCGATACCGAGAGGACATTCTTGATGGCATCGAGCAGGCCCCCGACGCCATCGCCGGCCTCTATCGCGGCGAAAACTTCGGCAAGCGGCTTATCCGGATCGCACCGGAAGAATAGCGAATTTCAGTATCCTGCTTTCTGTCAAATATGATAGACTTATAAATTTCTGCATTGGATATGATATCAAATTGATATCTGCACTTCTCTTTCATATCGATAGTAATACCAAACAGAATGGTGCAATTATTGTTGCAAAGTAAACATGATTTGCACCGGACTAACTCACCTATATTATTT